>Ga0209551_1000192_pt1 | contig 21726 bp, 48 predicted proteins | sample LauGreSuBDMM15SD_2_FD_187568 | JGI IMG/M metagenome (GOLD analysis project Ga0209551, IMG submission 187568) | Freshwater lake microbial communities from Lake Michigan, USA - Su13.BD.MM15.SD (SPAdes) (version 3) | ecosystem: Environmental > Aquatic > Freshwater > Lake | place: Lake Michigan, USA... | reverse complement strand
GCGTTATCATGTTATGCAGAATGAAGATTTATTTTCATTTGGTGATAACATTCTAGACGGCGGAGGACGTTGGGAAACCGCTGGCTCAATCAAGGGGGGACGTGTTGTATTTGGTGCGCTAGCACTAGAGCGTGAAACCGTTCTTGACCCTAACGGTGTTGCAGACAAGGTAAAAACTTATTTGCTCATCAACACATCACACGATGGTTCTATTGCAATTCAAGCAAGCATCACACCTGTTCGTGTTGTGTGTGCTAACACTCTCAATCTTGCACTTAATACAACCAAAAAGAAAAACGGTGTTAAGCAATCATTCAAGATTCGTCACACACAGACAGCAAGCGGTAAGGTTGCCGTTGCTCGTGAGACTCTTGGTCTTGCTCATAAGTACATGGATTCATTTGACCTCATGGCTAAGGCTATGATTGAAAAAGAAGTCACCGCCATTGACTTTAACAAAATCATTCTTGCTGCTTATCCTAAGCCAGAAGCAGATGCTAAGGGTGCTTTCAAGAAGTGGGAAAACAAGATAGATGTTATTAACGACATTTATACAGGCGAGTTTAACGGAATGATTGCTGGTAATGCGTGGGGTGCTTTCAATGCACTTACTGAACGCCTTGACTGGTACCGTTCTGCTCGTGGTGGTTCTAACGAATCCATTCTAGCATCTGCAAGTGGTTTTGACCCTGCTATCAACGCAGAAAAAAATCGTTTGCTAAAAATTGTGCAAAGCACAATGCAGATTGCATAAATAAAAAAATTCCTGAGCAAGAATAAAAACTGCTCGTAAGATTCCATAGATCAATTGGTTAGATCGCTACCCTGTCACGGTAGAGGCTACGGGTTCAAGTCCCGTTGGAATCGCAAGCTTAAATGGGGCCCCGAGGAAATTAGTACAAAACGGACATTTAAGAAACTATATAATTAATCTCAGAAAACCTGATTACGGTAGGCTTGCTTTTTTCCCATTTTTCCTGTAAAATTATAGTATAACTACCACGAAAGGTAATAGCATGAGTTTCCTAGAGAACGAAAACGAAATGGTAATAGATGCAACATACTCTGAGATAGGAGCAATGTTAGTAGAGGATTGGGTTAATGCCAATCTTGATGAAGGCCAACTGTTTGCAGATTATAGATTTGCAGAAATGTCAGATAACAATTACCTAAAGGGCAGGTTTAATCAGTTCTATGATTTAACACCAGGCGACCAATACTATTTAGAATGTGAGGAGAACTAATGTTAGGTTATACTAAATCAGATCTTGATGACATGACAAATGCTATTCATGACGCCAAGTTATTTTATATTATTAACTCAACTGCTACATATGTAGACAGAGAACTCTTAGTTAATGATTTGTTGAAGGCAAAGGATTTTTTGGATGGACTATGGGCAGAAGGGTACTTTGACTAATGCATAATCATTATTGGGAATGTGATGATGTACCAGGATATTTTTACTGTGCCTGCGGAGTTACGGCTATTCATAATAGAGAAACAGGATTGAAGGACATCCATGACTAATTGGAACTGGACTAAGTATGATTATCTATGTACTGACTGCGATGCATTGATTGAGATAACTACCCTGAAAGATAGGTCTGAATGTTTTCAACCTCTTTGCACCTGTGGATCTGTTAATGTAATTAATATTGGGGTATCAGATGCATTTGCTCCTGACAACGATGTGACGAGTATCACACCTAAGCGACTTGTCAAAATCAACACCAACCCTTATACTTAATATATGGACCTAAACACATTACGAGAGTATATAAATATCCACAAAATTTCATTGGAGCAAGATGTTGAAGACGCTAACAGTGATATTCCTATTACTGAAGATGAGTACTATGAATCAGACGCCTATTACGAGGGAGCAATTGCTACCTGTGAACACCTACTGGAGTATATAAATGGATAATCTAACATTAGAGCCACACCTACAACGTATGGTAGACGCAGGGGTATCAGGAACAGACATCCTGCACGGAGAGCTTAAGAACCTCATGCTAATGGCTGAGCAATGGCTAGAAGAGGCAACTGACATAGAAGATGAATCAGGAGAGGCAATGGACTCTATGGTACGTACAGAAGCAACAGGACGACTAGACGCCCTTGTAGAAGTATATAATCTAACATATGCTCTGTCCTTTGCTATTGCTGACCGTATGAAGTTGACAAACTAATACACTTGCTGTAAAATTATATTAAACCGCCAATCAGAAAGAAGCCACCATGCCAAACTGGGTAATGAACGGATTGACTATAGAAGGTCGTCCTGACTCTGTTAAAAAACTAATGGAGCAAATGAATAAGCCATTTAAAATGGTACATGACAATTGGAATATGGAAACCCACCAACACGAAAAGAAGTTGACTACTTATCCTAATCCTGTCTTTGCATTCCATAACATCTATAGTTATTTAGATGCTGGTATCACTGAGGAAGAGTACCTTGCCCAACCGTCATATGATAAGACAATGAAAGATTGGTTTAAGTTTGAGGGCAAAGACTGGTATAACTTTAATGTTCGTGAGTGGGGCACTAAGTGGGATGTGGCTATCTCAGATAACGATAAGTACTCTGATACATCTATGCAGGATACAATCAACGGTGAGAACCACGTTGTGTATTATAGTTTTAATACTGCTTGGTCTCGTCCTATGAGTGCTTTAATTAAACTATCATCTCAGTACCCTGATTTATTATTTACTTTGTCATATGAAGAAGAGACAGGCTGGGGTGGCGAGTTAGAAATCTTACGTGGTGAGATTATTAGTGAATCAGAATACGATAACCAATGCCGTGACTGTGATGCTACAAACCAAATGGAGTACTGCGAAGAAGCAGACTGCGGTGAGATTTGTGGTAACTGCAATTGGCTAGGAGAGGCTGACCTAGAGGCTGTTGCAACTTGTCCTACCCACAAGGTATACTTGGAGACCAAGGTACCAGAATACAGAAAGGTAACACCATGAAGACCACTTATCTTATTGAACTAGAAGTAGATGAAAAATGGTATGAAGCCATTAGCACGCTAACCGCTGACGTATACGAAGGAGAGATCTGCGAATGGGTCAGGGTACAGGCAGAGACTCAACTAGACGGCACTGAGTGTGAGAACTGTGAAGAGAACCCTAAAGAGCATCCTGAAGGCAAGTGGTGCACCTCCTGCAGGGACGACTTTAAGGAGTCAGACGATGATGAAGAGTGAGATCCTGGGGGTCCTAGACAGGGCTCAAAAGCTTTTGTGGGGTGGATCTGAGACAGAGAACATAGAGGCCCATAATATCATTGCTAAACTAATCGTTAATTTGGAGGGTACAGATGAATTGGACACAAATGACCTTATTTGATACAATGGAACTAACTACTAAAGAAAAGGAAACAAATGCCACTATACACCATGATAGCCACTAAAGAGGTATTCTATGAAGTACCTATTGAGGCAGACACAGAGGCAGAGGCGCTAGACATTTTTAATGCCTTTGAACTTGCTAATGACATTGAGCGATTTGAAGTTGACTCATACCCGCTAGAAATTACTACTATTGAAGTTGAGGAGTTACTACCATAATGGGAGCACGTATTAATTTTGTATTTAAAGACGGTACCACATCAAACGTTGTACTATACAGTCACTGGGGACAAGATTCCTGGCAGCCTGACCTGGCAGAAGCTTTGGTCCATGCACGTCCACGGATTACTGATTCTTCATATGGCACACGTATGATAATTAGTTATCTGCTGCAGCATAACATCCTGGATGAAACGGGATTTGGAATCTATTCAATCAACTCTGACAACTATGACCTAGGGGAGCAAACCGTAGTTATTGACTTTGCTAATCAGACTGTCATTGATAATGTCCCAGTAAAATTTGACGCCTTTGTCAATGCCTATGGGCCCCAAGTTTTAACTGAGCACGCAGTAGTATAATCATACTGCAACGGGGGAGTGTCAATTTGTGGTGGGTTGCGCTCCCCCCTTATTTTTGATACAATGAGGTGAGGGAGAACCATGAGACGAAAACTAGTAACCAAAGAAGAAAAGGTAGCAATCCAACTATCTAATGTCTTGGCAGACCTTCGCCTTGACCTTGACTTAGTGGGACAGTATCTTGCAGAGTCAGCACCAACTGTAATCTATAATCGTTTAATTACTATTGCAGACTCAGCGGAACACACTCAGCAAGAGCGTTACAATCACTACAACCAATACAAACTGTTCTAGAAAGGCTGCAGCGGTGGGCTTGACAAAAGCCTGCCGTTGTGCCCCCGAGATTTTTACCAAACCTTATTACGATAGCTCCGAATTTTTCCCATTTTTTGACATTACGAGGATCTTAAAAATTTTCCAGATTCATGGACATTACGATAGCTGTATATTTTTCCAGATTCTAGCATATCAAACCTTCCTTGTCAAACCTTCCAAACCTTTATCTTAAAAAGACATTACGAGCAATCAAAATATTTTCCAGATTCATAGCCAAACCTTAAAACCAGAATGTATGGTTTGTATAGCTACTACTATGTATATTCATATCCTTTATTGATCCCGTCCCGCCAGCGATGTCTGCTTATCCTGTTAAGAATCCTGCAGCGGGACAGGGATAAAGCTATAGATATTAACCCCTATATAATAACAAACCTTTTCTCCTGGTTTTGGATATATTATTAAATATTATCAAACCTTTCTATTAAATTATTGGACATTTTGGGCAATTTTGTATAGGTTTTTTATAGGGAAATGGTTTGACAAATAGAGGTTTGGATGGTATACTGCATGCCCCAAATGAAGGTTTGGAGAAAGAAAGGTTTGGTATGTGAGGTTTGGCAGGCCCCTTTAAAAGCCGTGGACATTACGACGCGATCTGTATAAATGCTCAATCCTCCACTTCACTCCACTTTCCTCCATAAAAGTTAAATCTAAAAAATATCAGTAAGATCTATCCTGTGGATAACTTCTCTAAATCTGTGGATAACTCTACCAAACCACACCTATTTACCTGTGGATAACTATCTATTTGACATGTGGACAACCTTGTGATATGATGGATATATGAAACTACACTATGGTAGGATGACTGCCAATTATTCTCTTGGGATATATGTTCATGACTGGGGATATCCCATCAGACATGAGTGGGAGATAGGTTTGTATCTTTTTAAATGGTATATAGGAATAGACTTTTTCAAATGACATGTACAAAGTATGGATGCGACTATGAATTAGACCTTGATGGTCAGGTAACCTGTACTGTCTGTGGAGCTATGGATGATGATATCCAGCCAGTTAACATTGATGTGATAGAATAGTATGATGCTAACATTAACTCTAATATTATTAACGTGGTATCTAACCAAGGTATATTACACAAAGAATCTTAAACTCTCAATCCCTACTTCAGATCCAGATATGGTACATATCAACTGCCATAAGTGTGCTCAAACCATCTACACCCATGTGGATAACCTTCGTGCTCCTTACTACTGTATGGTTTGTAAGTAATGGGAATACTAGACAATCTAGAAGCATACATGGAAGAACCTTTTAAGGTAGCCTGTAGTAAGTGTAATAAGCTCTTTATTAAGGCAAATGACGAACCTTTTATCTGCCTTATCTGCTCTAAATAAAAAACGGTACACGCTCTTAGGCTACTGGGCATATGGGGATATAGTGTATTTACTATAGGGGTAATTGTGTCCTTCTTGACATACCGTGCAAAGTCTGAGATAATGGTTATATGAAAAAAGTAGACTATGACAAACCTTTGCCTATGTATATCCTGGAATCATGTATTGACTGTGGCAAATTCATCAGAACAAAAGACAAGGCTAAGCTAACCCTATTTCTTATGGATCACTATGGGATAGCGGGTATTAGACGTTGTAATAAGACTTGGTATGGTAAATATCTCTATACCCTGCTAAATTGGAGAAGTAGAAATTATTAAGAACGAATGTGCAAAGTGTGGTTTATCCCACAAAGATCCCTTGTTTTGGGAGACTCATCAGACAATGAGTGATGGTAGGGTTTGGTGTGTCAATTAAGTGTAGCCATACTTGGTATATGCGTGAAGATGGAATCACCTGTACTAAGTGTTTCTTAATATGGCATAAAGACCAGGATATTAACCAATAGTGCCCGTGTAGGGCAGGGGGTGGTTTGATACCTCTATATCGCCGCCGAACTTGAAAACCATTTTTTAACTTGACTTAAAGGCGATTGTGCGGTATGATAGATATATGAATGAAAAAGATATCAGAGAAGAGATAGCAAAAGCTATTGAGGCACTTCCTATTCAAGATTCCATTACAAATGCTTTAGGCATGCGTTTGATGGCTGCTAAGGTCGCAAGGAATGAGTAGTATTTTAAGGATGGACTGGAAAGCATTAGGATATAATGCTTCTTGGAAAGATGGAATGGTGGTATGGGAACATGATGAAAAGCACAAAGATCCAGAGAACCAAGATACTTCCTCTTAGGTGGATTGGTAATTTTCTTGGAGGCCATGCTGGTAATCACCTAGTTAAAGCTATTGACTTAGATGAGTCTTTAGATAGTAACTTAGGTTTTCGTTATAAATACCACGCAAAAATGTGGAAGTATCTTAATAAGCCTTACGAATGGTGGGGCACATATTATTTATTAGATACCAGTGCTTGGCTAGATCAACTTAAAACAGATGTGTCAGGTCAGAATTGGGATGATTATGATGAAGATGGTATAGCATATTGGGAAAAATAATATAGTTGACAATGCTTTATCAAAACTGTATAATAGAAGTATGACAAACAAAGAGATAGCAGAACTGCTAGATAAAGAATCGTATCGCATCTGGGACACAACTAAAGTAATTAAGAACCAAGAATACCACGACGGTGTTGTTAGGGGTCTGAAGATGGCTTCTATTTTAGTTGGTAGACTATGAGTCTAGATGACATGATGCTAAGAGAAGAGATAGCCAGACAGATTGAGGACCAGATAGATGGACTTATGCCTCCTGTAGATGAAATTGAGATTGCTGTTTACCATGCACTTACCTGGGCTGCTCAAGTTGCAAGAGGTGAGTCAAATATGTTTGAGTATCAGGTAGATTTTGAATAAGCATTACGATATTCCAGATCCTTTCCAAACCTTTGTAGCTAAGAAGTATGCTAATGCTAAAGGTTATGTTCATGACTTCTTTACTGGGGAATGGTCTTATAGGTGTTTAACTTGTAAGGATGATATGTCTGCTCCATCCCGCAAAATTATGACAAAGATTAGATTATTTCACACAAGGAATGAGTGCACAGGTGGATACTGAAGAAACATTTGACCAAGAGTTTAGTCCTGAAGAAATGATGAATTTATACGGGGTGTATAGTCTTGAAGATTTAGACAGGATTGACTAAAGGTATACATCTTCAAGGCATTTAATACAAAACCATTCTGGTGAGTTTGACGTCTTTGTCATTCCACCATACATTACTTCATGATTGTTTAATTGACTAATCATGTGTCCATGCATGTATCCGTATACTATTGGTGTTAATTGATGGTCGCATTCATACATATAGTCATCATACCACACTTGCAGTACCGTCCATTTTCTGGTATGCTTGATACATGGAAACAACAAATTGGACAAAAGATCTTGACGAAGATCAAAAGGCATACGTAATGGAGCTAATCATTACAACAGTAAAAGAAATTAGAGAGCAGATTGCTCAGGACATTGAGGCTACCGTGCCAGTATGGCAGGGGCTAGGCTTTATGAAGAGTCGTAGGACAAAGGCTGCCTTTAAGGTGTGTGCTGCAATTGCTAGAGGACAAAATGAAAAGGTACCTGAACATAATGAATAAGATGATTTATGTATGTAAACTACCAGACTGCAAAACAAAGATTACAATTGAAACAAAGCAGTTCCTGGGCTCTTCAATAGGCTGCATCTGTGGTGCATCTGCTTTATGGATTGGCTCAACAAAATGATGTGGTCATGGATATTGGCAGTTATAGGCGTTACAGGAATTTTTTTTGTTGGTCGCAAAACCATATGGGGATGGTATGTTCTTTTATTTAATGAAGTACTTTGGATAGCCTATGCTATCAATACAGAACAGTATGGATTTATATTTTCTGCATTAGCATATGCAGCGGTATATGTTAAATCATATTTGCATTGGCGTAAAGATGATACGGAAGGAGTAACATCATGATTGAAGTAATTCTTTTATCTATTGGGGCATTTGTACTTGGATATGCCGTTTCATATTTCGTAATGACATTTGGTATTAAACAAGACAAGTAGTTTGTTTGGCGCTGTTAGCTCAGTTGGTCAGAGCCCCAAACTCATAATTTGGTCGTCGTAGGTTCAAGTCCTACACAGCGCACCAAACCTATATAGCTCAGCGGAAGAGCGGACGGTTTCTACCCGTTAGGTCAGGAGTTCAAATCTCTTTATAGGTACGCCTTGTGATACAATTGTTTTACAATACAATGGGGGAATTTGTTGAATATAGTTTTTTTAGGTAATTTTCGTGTTGATTACACAAGCGAATCTCACCATGCAAACTCACTAGAAGAACTAGGACACAATGTAATTAGACTACAAGAGTCTGATGCTAAGTCACAAGATATATTATCTGCATGCGTAAATAGCGATTTGTTTATCTGGATACATACACATGGATGGAATACTCCAGGTAAAATAACTATGGAAAAGCTTCTTGAAACATTAAAAACCTTATCTATTCCAAGCATGACATACCACCTTGACCTGTGGTTTGGTCTGCAAAGAGAGAAAGATCTTGAATCATTTCCTGTATATAAGATGATTGATCACTTCTTTACTGTTGATAAGAAGATGGCTGATTGGTTTAATAACAATACCGCCGTAAAAGGACATTACATTCCTGCTGGTGTCTTTGGTCCTGAATGTATGATTAGAGATGTTACCAAGAAGCATGATGTTATATTTGTTGGTAGTAGCAAATATCATCCTGAATGGCCATACCGTTCAAAATTAATTAATTGGTTAGACGTAACCTATGGTAATAGGTTTGAGCACTACGGCAACGGTGGAGTTAAATATGTAAGAGGACTAGACCTTAATAAGCTTTACTGGTCTACAAAAGTAGTTGTTGGTGATACCTTGTGCATTGATTTTAAATACCCTGACTACTGGTCAGACAGAATATATGAAACATTGGGTCGTGGTGGATTTTTAATACATCCATACATCAAAGGTTTAGAGAATGAGTTTAAAGATAAAGAGCATGTTGTATTCTATGAGTACGGTAATTTTAAACAACTTCAAGAGTTAATTGATTACTACATTGAGCATGATGATGAACGTGAACAAATTAGATTAGCAGGACACAAGTTAGTTAAGAGTAAATATACATACAAGCATAGATGGCAACACATACTAAAAGAGATATCAGTATGAATCATAAAACAATAAATGAAAACTACTCCTTTACAATTAGAGAGTTGCTAGATGATCCAAGCAATGATCATAACCTAGACTATAAGGTAGTTGATGAGACATGGAATGAAAATGTTTATAGACTACATGAGCATCAATTTAAAGATAATGGAGTTTTTCTTGATATTGGAGCAAACATTGGATCTGTTAGTCTATATGTAGACAACTTTAACAAGGTTAGAGATGAAGGCAATAAGATAAAAGTTTACTCTGTTGAGCCAGAGCCAAACAATCTTTCATTGTTAAAAGAAAATATTAAAAACAATCCAACAGAAAATATTACAGTTATAAATAATGCTATCTGGCATGAAAAAAAGACTGTCTTTATTACCAATCAGGGTGGAAACAGCAGCATCATTGATGGATCATACGCTGAGTCTGTAGAAGTTTTAGCAATAACAATTCAAAACTTTATTGACTTATACAGCATTGATGAGATAGATGTTGCAAAAATAGATATTGAAGGTGCTGAGTTTGATCTTATAATTAATACACCACCTGAAACACTTGCAAAGATTAAATATATTACACTTGAGTTTGATAAATCTTTTGACGGTAGGTTTGGAATCATGGTTGAAAAGCTGTCTAAACAGTTTGGATTAGAAATTTTAGGAAGCCCAGAACGAGGAGGATATATTTATGGACACAGATACTAACATTGATTATTTAATTTGTATACCTATTTACAGGGTAACAGAAAGAATATACAATTGTATGGAGTCTATACGAGATAAGAATGTTTTGCTTATAGATAACAGTGGTAACAGAGAGTGTGAAATCTTTGAAAAGAAATATGGTTTTCAAGTAGAGTATCAGTCAGAAAATATTGGATTGTCAAGAGCATGGAACATAGGATTAAAAAAGAACCATGACTGGACATTTTTTGTTTCATCATCAATGCTATTTAATAAACCTTTTTCTCATATTGTTGATATGTTGCAAGATTTTAATGGACTGATGTTTAGAACACAACATGGGTGGCATCTTGCTGGAATAAACAAAAAGTTGGTTGGAGCAATTGGATATTTTGATGAAAACTTTTATCCCTATAACTTTGACGACTGCGATTGGGATCACAGGTGCAGGTTGCTTGAAGAGCAGTTTATAACTAATACTGAATCAGATCTTGTAGTATCTTGGCGTAATCAATTTGTACACTCCAACACACCAATAAGCTATGTTATGAGAATTAATTCTCCTTCAGCAGAGGTTGATGTGACATGTCAAGTAGATGGTGGAGCAACAATAGACGGACTAAAGATTAATATTGACGGTGTTCATGATTACTTTAAGTCTAAGTGGGGCGGAGATAGAACAAGAGAGGGTTGGGGAGAGTATAAGCATCCATTTAACGATCCTACAAAATCTTTAGACTATTGGCCAGTAAATGATATAGCAACCCTAAAGAGAAACTATGGTTTAATATAATGCAAACAATAGGAATTTTACCAGCATCTGGAAAAGCATCAAGGATTGGTGGCATACCAAAGTTCTGTTTGCCTATCTCTGATGAGAGATCATTACTTCAGTGGCATGTAGAGCAAATGTTAGAAGTATGTGATGAAGTTCGTATATCAACTAGGGCTGAATGGGTTCCTATTATACAAAACATGGATATGAATGTTAAGTTAATTGTGCGGGAACCATCAACAATGTCAGATGCCGTCAAGTTTATGGTTGGTGAACAAAATGATACCGTTCTTGTTGGAATGCCAGATACTTATATCTTGAACTCACCCGTAAATATTTATAAAGAAATGATGAAGCAAACAAATGCTGATTTAGTTTTAGGTGTTTGGGAATGTAGTAATGATATAAAGGGTCGTGTTGGACAGGTATTACTTTCTGGAGATAAGGTCATTGGTTCTGAAGATAAAACAGAAAATTGTGACTATCCAGATATGTGGGGGACCATGATGTTTAGAAAGAACATGATTAGATATTTAGATCCAGAACTGGAGCATCCAGGAAAACAAATAAAGGACTGGATCTTAGACGGCAGAAACATAAGAGCAGTAAAACCTGGCGGTAAGTATATGGATATTGGAACACTAAAAGGATTAAGACAGCTTTACAGAGAGATGGACTTGTGAGATTAGGAATCATTGCAAGATCTGATAATACTGGGCTAGGTAATCAAACTAGAGAATTAGTTAAAATGCTTAATCCTACTAAGATTCTTCTTATTGATTCCTCACATTTTAATGGCAACGAGCAACACCCAGAGTGGTATTCTGAATACAATGTTACAACAACTAAGTATGGCATGGCCTCCAAAGAAGAGGTATCCAAATTCTTGGATGGCTTAGATGTAGTAATTAGCTGTGAAATCTTTTATCATAACTCATTTATTACTATGGCAAAGAAAAGAAAAGTTAAAACTATTCTTCAATACAACTATGAATTCTTAGACTATTTAGTAAACCCAGATGTTGAACTGCCAGACATATTAGTTTCCCCTAGCCTATGGAACTTTGAAGATGTTGTAAAGAAGTTTAGCGATAGAGCAAAGGTCATACACCTTCCACCTCCAACAAGTGTTGATTTATTTTTAAATGCAAAAAATATTAACATATCAAAAACACATAAAAAAATATTACATATTGGTGGCAAGGCAGCAGTAAAGGATAGGAATGGAACTAATACAGTTATTGAGATGCTTAATTATTCTAAGGCTGATTATGAGCTGGTAATTAAAAGTCAAACCCCACTAGATATAAAATGTGATGATCCAAGATTGACTATTGATACCTCTAATCCAGAAACACGAGAAAGCCTTTATGAGGGCTATGACGCTATGATCTTGCCTAGGAGATATGCAGGGTTGTGTTTGCCTATGAACGAGGCTCTATTGGCCTCTCTACCCGTTTTTATGACCAATATATCTCCCAACAACAGCATACTTCCAGAGCAATGGCTTGTAGACTCTAAGAAGATTGATAGGCTAATGACTCGCACTATGCTTGATGTATATGAAGGTGATGCTAAGATGCTTGCTAAGTTAGTTGATGATTATTATGATAGTGATATTTTTCTAAATAAAAGTAAAGCTTTTGATATAGGTATTAATAATTTCTCTAATGAAACCTTATACCAAAAATATCAGGACTTGCTAGAGCTTTAGCCCCAAAACCTTTGACACTGGAATAATAAACTCTTCTGAGAACTCTTGCTTTAAGTTGCCAAGGGTCATAAATGTTGCCTTACTATCTCTAATAAATTCAATGTTTGTTTTAAGTTCCTGAATTTTAAGGTTTGTATTCTTTAATATATAAAAAGATAACCACAGGTCATCAATAATCCAGTACTCTTCTGGGCAATCAAAAAAGTCATCATTAAGAAATAGGCTTGAGTGACATATCAATCCACCCGTTCCTGCATAATTGCCACACTCACCTTGCTCCAACTTAACCTTACTATTATAAATCTTCTCAATCATGTGGGCCCAAAAGCTTTTTACTTTATTAGGCTCATATTGATCATGGCAATCTTGTATAAATGTATCTGAAAGAATCTCATCATCATCAATAAAGATTATCTTTTCATATCCTTGTTCAGCTAAATCTCTTGCTAATAGGAATCTACTAAATTGTTTAAATTCATTCTCGTAGTTATGTACAGTTACATCTATACCGTTGCCATATTTTTCAAGATGCTTTAATAATTTCTCATGTCTGTTAGAGTTATCAATTATATAAAAATTAAAGTCTTGGTTGGTTTGTCTTTTTATGCAGCTCAAAGTAATCTTAAGGTTTTCAAACCTTACATAAGTACACATTATCAGAGCTGTTTTTGACATATATTTTAATTATAGCAGAAAGAGGGCCAGCCCAGTTGTGGACTGACCCCCCTATAAGCAACTACTACTTTGCAGCTTTCTTAGCAGCCTTCTTTACAGGTGCCTTAGCAGTCTTTAGAGCAGCCTCTACCTCTTTAGCATCTGGCAAGATACCAAAAGCTTTGTCGTTAGGATTGATTGCTCTAATTGCAACAGGTGCTATTGCAGCAACGAGTGCTGTCCATAGATCCTTTGGATCTGTCACGCCTGCCATGTATAGTGCAAGGCCTGATGCAAGAACTGATCTTCCGTATGATGCAAGCAGTGCCTTAATTTGTTCTGTATTCATAATTTTCCTCCTAGGATATTATTTTTGTTAGTACTGTAAAGCCAATCCATAGACCAATAATTCCTGCGACTCCCGCAAAAACTGGTGGTGCTGGTACTGGCAATTTGAATGCAGCAAATACTACGCCACATCCAAAACCTGTTATTGTTGATAACAATATATCTTTCATTTTTTCTCCATACCGTGTTTAAAATTTTTTAATTTAAGAATAATCATTCTTTTACTCCTTTATCCTGAGTTGGATTTTCAGGATGGTCCTGTGGTGTTGGAGCGGTACACATAGTTTCACAATTATTACACTGTATATCTAAATGGTACATTCCTATCGTGTATGTTACTGTATCAAATGATACTAATGCTCTAAATAATGTACCGCCACAGTTTGGGCATTCACAGGTTGGTATACCTCTAGCGTCCATCATTAGCCTTTTCTGGAAGCATCTTCTTTAAATCTTTGTATGCACTAGATATATTTTTCATAGCAGCAAAATCTGGTCGTCCCATAGATAGGGTTTCTCCATATTCATCAAAATATGATATGTCTGCATCAACATCACTAACAAACTTAGTTAGTCCAGCCTGGACTGTTTCAATGTATTGATAAGCCCAATCACGAGAATCAGAAAGAAACTTTATAAAGCTTTCTTTATGTACATTATTATCTATCTTGTGATCTTCTTTCAGAGAAATCATTGATTCAATCTTTGAATATGCCATTAGTATAGTCTTCATCTTCTTACGCATCTTTAATATCTTAATTGAAAGCATAAAAGAAAGCAGGGTTAGAATACCTACAAAACCGCTGAGTATATACACAATATGTATATTGTTCATTTATTTCACAGCCTTTCTTGTAACAAGCACAATTGCGCCTTCCATTTCTAAAGCATTCTTTAATTGTACAACATACTGTAATGCTTTTATTTTTTCATCATGACCCATAGGTATAAAATCATACTCGTTTAACTTTACAGTAAGAAAGTGTTCGTTATCTATAAGTTCAACAGTAAAATTTTTAGGAGCATCTATTGAATGAAAAGCTCTACGCATTGAGTCTGTGTACATTAATTGTCATCCTTCTTATCTACATAGTGGAAAAGTTCTTCAAGTGATTCCCAACCCATGTCCTGAGTTAACTCTAATGCTGCCATAAATATATCCCAAGTCTCATGAACATATTGTTTAGCAAGATGGCTTGGTTCAACTAATTCATTATCAATTAAGAATGCAATAGGCAAACCAATATCATTGTACTCAATGAAGTCCTTGAAATATTTGTCAGACTTATAGTCCATCCACAACTCACCAAGAATTGAACACATTGCTTCAAAGCTTGTTAGTTGTTCTCCATTGTTAGAGATTTCCACATTTCACCCCACTTTTCCTTTGTCCTATGTTTACTAAACTCTCTTGATATTTCGCCATTCTCTAAGTATATACCACCCCAGACTCCCCATTCCTTACCTGATACCCCGTTGGCAAAACATGTTTTTTGCATTGGGCAGGCCTGGCATAGGTTGTCTATGATTGGTCTAACAAGCTCATCATCTTCATATTTATCAAAAAATAAATTTGTATCCATATCAAAGCAAGCACCTTCGTCTTTCCATAAGTGTTGCTTCATATTTATACCTTATATCTATTTGGAATATCCCAGCCGTTGTGATCAGGTACAAATCTTTTTGCCAAAAACCATTTACCCTTACGACGAATGCCATTAACTGCAGTTTTTGCAATATCAGACTGCTTGGTTTCTACTACCGTCCAACCATCCCAATATAGGTTATAGTTCTTTGCGACAATTTTTTCCATTACTGCTAAATCTTTTACAATCATTTTTACCCCTTTAGTATCTGAAAATTCCGACTTCAACATTATTTTTTTCAGCAACTGCAATCAATTTTGATACAGGTTGCTGTGGCTTACTCAGAAAAGCAAGGTAGTTAACATTACCCATGTTCTCTTCAATCCAAGAGTTAGGTACCTTAAAGAACTTTATCTTTCTACCACGAGCTTTCATTCCTCTTTCTGATAGGTTACAAAATTCAGAAACAAAGGAGTTGATGGCTGCAGGTCCTGCAGAATACACTGTAAACTCTTTATCTCCATCTTTCATTCCAGAAAGGGCAACGCTCATAGCACGAAGGAAGACTTGATAATCATCAAAGTCAGCTGTTCCATGTACTGCTACTATCATCAGAATTTCCGTTTCTTAAGCTATCCAAAATGAATAACATCTTATCAATATCCCGCTTTGACATATTGTTTGTATCAACTGGCCTAACTGTTTCTGGATTCACTGATCCTTCTTCTGTGTCAGCCACGTAAAACATATTAGCATGCACCCAATATGCCTGATCTTCTATGATTAATACCTTTACAGTATTATTACTCAAATGCTTTCTTGCCTGAGAAAGCTTCTTTGGTAGTTCAAAAAGATCTTTAGGAATAAAGTTTTTTACTATTTGATGTATATCGCTTTGGCGATACACTACTTTAGCAAAATATCTTTTATTCTTTTTTACAGTTATTATAATTATAGAGGATATGGCAACCATTGTCAAGCCCAGGATAACAAATAGTGTCATTTTTACCCCTTAAAATTAAATGGGCTTGCTTGCCAAAACTTCTTTTCTCTTTCAACAATAGCACGAGACCATGCAAAGCCAGCGTCCCCACCCCAGGCGTTCCACATTATTTTTCCATTAGATGGCTTGTCCCAATCTTTTCCTTGCTTATCTACTTCGTGGCGGGAAAAGAAAGAGTACATTCTCTTAACAGTATCAAGAGACATAGATGCACCATTAACAATATCAGTTGCTCTACCCCAGCCAACAGGAGTTCCAGCACCAGTAGCTAAACCATCTTCTTTCCACTTTAAAGCACGACGAGCTGCTGCTTTCATGCCTTCATTAGGTGAGTATGAGTCTGCCATTACTTATCTTTCTTTGTATGCTTAACTTCGTATGGACCAAGAATAGATTTAACTGTACCGTTTTTATTCATGCGTACAATCTTTCCGTCCTTAATTTGTGTTGCATTAAATGATTTTGCTTTTTTCTTTGGCATTATTTAATAAATCCATTCCAGAAGTTGTCTGTATCTATTTGTTTTTCAGACTTGTATGTTCCGCCACGGCGCTTGTATTCTTGTACTACCCAAGAATTTGCTACAGCTGATGGATAAACTTCAAACTTATCTTTTGCTGCCTGAACAACTCTTGCATATAGCTTTGGATTTGATGGAGTAGATCCACCTCTACGAGGCTGAATAAATTCAGCATAGTTTGGCTTCTTTGCTTTTTCCATATCATCTTCAACAACATCATCTGCTTTTCCAACATAAACACAATTAGGTACCATACGGCCATCCTTTTCTTTCATTCCTTGCTGCTCATATCCAACCCAGCATGCTTTTTGAATGTTGTCCCACTTGTCCATCTCTTCATCATCTGAATGATAAGACTTGTACATGTTGTCATGACCCTTGCACATTTTCATATCGCATCCGCCTGCAGCTTTACACTCCATGCATCCATCGCACTTGCAGGACATTGTGTCTGACATGTGTTCTGCTTTGTCTGTTTCTTTTGTTGAGCATACTGGACAGTTCTCACAATTTACATTTAATTCCTTGCATGTAGGACATCCACAACCTTCGTATGCCTTACCAATTGATGAATCATACATTGCCATAGCAACCTCTGAGTCCATATTTTCTTCCATTGTGTGATCCTCCATGTTAATTAATTCAGCATCCTTGTACATCATTCCAATACTATATGCTGTTGGTTCCCAACTACCGTCTTCTTCTTCATAAATTCTAACAGCCATTGCTGGATTTTCTGGTGGCATAGATTGAATTGCATACTCTGTTCCAGGAACTCCGTACACTCCGCCCTCAATCATTATGTGCTCTACCATTCCATGAATCATTCCTTCTGATGTCATGCCCATTACAAAGTCGCCTTCTGAAATCATTTCTTTCATTGGCATTTCACCATGCATGTCTTTTGCAACAACACGCTTTTTCTTTTTACCCTTTGGCATTACGCCTGGCTTCTTCATTCCAGCTTCAGGGTTAACTGCCTCTGATGGGTTTTCAGGGTTACCTGAAGATTGGATGGCTGACTCAGCCTTAATTATGTTGTCTGCCATGGCAAACCTCCTTGGTTATACATTGATTATATCAGAATTCTTTGGAGTAGATGGCTCTTTTTAGTTCTTGCAGGGACCATCTTTCCTGCTTGGAAAGCTTTGCCGTCTCTTCTGGGTTATTTGATTTAGGTGTAAGTGAGATTAATGGATCATCAATTAGAAAGTCTATACTCACATACCCTTTTTCCCAGAGAATCATTAGCTCATCATTGACAAAATTTAGGTGGTCGTTGTATAGTTCAGGCATTAACTCTTTGACTTTTGGAGTAAAAGCGTATAAGATTTCTCCAGTTTCAGGGTCTGCACCAGCAAATTCTAGTCCGCCCTCAAGAATAAGATTGTCTATGATCTTGCTAATTGAATCATCATCAAACATTTATAAAGTCTAAAAACTCTTGACGAGTTTTTGCCCCGTTCATTCTTCTAACTTCTTTTCCATCTTCAATCAGTATATATGTTGGGATAGACTTAATTCCAAACTGTTCTGCCAGCTTTAGTTCTGTGTCTACATCAACATACAAAAAATCAACAAGACCTTCTCGCTTTAGTTCATCTGTAATTGGCCTTGTGCGTTGGCAAGGATTACACCAATCAGCAGTAAAGTAAAGTACGTGTCTCACTTACCAGACTTCTTTCTGGCTTTTAGAAGTGCATCAAAGTCTTTAACCTTGGTATCTCCCATGTATCCCCATGCATAACCATCATTGATCATCATGTCATTAAGAGATACTGTGTCTCCATTTATATATACCCAGCCCAAAATGCGACCATACTTCTCAGATGAGTCCATCTTCTCAGTCTTGATTACAACAGACTTGGCATCTTTTAGGTGCTTCTTTAGATACTCTTTAGATTCAAGGCCAAGGGCCTTCTCAGCAAGATCCTTTGTACGAGACTCAGGTGTATCAATACCAGCTAATCTTACACGGGACTGAAACAAAATATCAAACCCTAAATCAATAAGAACATCAATGGTGTCTCCATCTACTACATTCTCTACCTTGCGTACATAGTATTCATACATTATTTATACCGCCAGCTTTTCTCGTTCATCTACAACGGTAATAGCAAAAGACATCATATTCTGGTATCCTTTTGGATTATTCATAATCTTATTGTAGTGGTGACCACAAAACATTAAATCTCCAGATAAACCAGTTACACTAACAAGTGCTTCTGAAGAACATGAATCACAACGATCTGTTGGTTTTAATATCCATTCTTTTTCAATAAGTTCTTCTGTAAGTGTCATGTTCATATTATACCGCTACTTTCTGTTATCAGTGGAATAGAATCCACTACCGTTGAATACTGCTGTTATATTAGAGTATACACGTTCCAGTGGTAGAGTGCAAGTTTCACACTCATACCCTGGATCGTTTTCTTTAATTGATCTTTGCTTGATTACAATTTCAGAACATTGTCCTGTACATTTGTATTCATAAACTGGCAATTACTTAACCTGATTTCCTTTGCCACCTGAAGCCTTTGAGTTAATTGTTTTTGGTGCTACAGAGTTTTTAGCTGCATCAGCAGATGTTGTTTTTGCTGGTGTTGCTGCTAATTTATTTAATAGTGGAGCATTTTCTTCACCAGCATAAACTGGACGACCCCAACCAACTACAGCATTAAGCAACTTCTTCTTATTGTTCTTTACATAACCACGAGTCTTTTCTACACACATTCCGCCATTGCGCTGGTCTCCCTTTGCAGTTCCTGAAGTGTTTCCTTCAATAACTTGGATTGTTCCATCACCGTTGTTTTTAATGCAAAGACCAACATGTGAAATACGATTTACACCATCTTCTGGGAAATCAAAAAAGATCCAGTCTCCAGCAGTTGGGTCATCATTACGGGCATCTGACCAACGGCCTTCCTTCTTAAACTGATCTGATGCTGCTACTGTTGAAGCAGACTTTGGAAACTTTGCTAACCCTGCAGTAAATGCACACCAAGAAACGAATGACTGGCACCATGGTTGGAAGTTTACCTTCATCCATGCGCCATACTTTGTTTCATTATCTTTTGGACCCTCAATGGTTCCTAGTTCTTTCTTTGCAACCTCAATGATTGCCTCTACTGATCCTTTAATTGCCATTTCACCCTCCTATAGGTATCTATCTATTATAGCATTAGGAGGCTTTGTGTGTCAAACGGTTATGGGTTCTTATTCTATGGCAGTTTGCACATACTACTTCACATTTTGCTATCTCTTTTTTAATTGCCGACCAGGAAAATCCATCATGGATCATTCTTGAGACATTGTATTTTTTATCATGAAGATGATCAAAATCTAGCACTATTGGATTGGTAACTCCACAGTCCATACAGCCAGATGCTTCTTTTATCTCTGACAGTTTCTTTTTAAACTGCTGCTTATTGTAGTGAACCAACTCTTTGTCAGTCATAGGCTTTAAGTATATCAACTAATATTAATGACCAAAATATTCAATATACCTGATATTATTTATTTTTGATGATCTTTAAAGATATTATTCTCAAAATCAATTCCGTTCATATAAAGCCTATCAAATGGGTCATTAGTTTTAGATTTTTTTGATCTAAACTCTGTAAATTTTTTTTGTAATTCAGACTCTTTTTCAATTAATTCTTTTTCAAAATAATTGTTTGCAGGTTCTAAAGAAAAATTTTCTTGAAAATATCTTTTTATAGCAATAAAACCAGCTATGGGCGTGTCTTTATCTATTGATACATCTATATCTGGTAAATTAACTTTTAAATTAAATGTAAAAATTGTTCTTAAATTATCGCATTCTATAACTCCAGTCATAGCTGTAAGATTTGGCATAACAAAATTTGGTGGAGATATTGTCATTAAACTTATTCCTTCAGGAGTTTTAAATATTATCGGAAGGAAGACTGTTATTATTCCATGTCCAAAATGTGACTCTATTTTAAAGCCTTCTTTACTGCTAATTTCTTTGTCCAAATCAGACATAAATATTTTTAAATCATTAGGGTCATTGCCTCCATTCCAATAAAATCCAAACTTATATGGTGAAGTTATTGCAAAACCTTGTTGATTTCCTATTGTTAGTGGTAGACATCTATAAAAATCTCTAGAAAACCAATCTCTAGTTTTTTCTTTTTTTAAAGGTTTTATAAATTTTGTATATTTATTTATATCAAAACCATCAACAGGTATCATTAATATTTTATCTTCTGTTGTATTTTTAATCAATTAAGTTTTCCTTTATTTCCTTTAAAATCATCTTGTCAACTTTCCCATTTTTAAATCTTCTATACATCTCTTCCAAAGATAAAAATGGATGTGTTAGTTTAAGCTCTACACAATTTTTTCCATAATCATAAAGTTTTTCACTTAAAACAAATTTTCTAAATTCTATTTCATTTTCAGTATCAAAAAAAAGATACACTGCTGGCTCCCCTTCTACTGTTGATATACTATTATGCCCAGGAAAAGTATGATGCGTAAGCATTACTGGTCTAAACCATTTAGAAATATTAAAAGATCCAGCAGTAATAAAAGATGTTTCTGAGGTTTTTGTTTTATGTAAATATGGTGGGGTTGCCATAATTTCTATGTCTTCTTCTGAAAAAAATAAAAAGCCTAAATCAAAATCAGCAGCATTAGAATTACTCAATGAAGATTCTCTAGGTAAATAAAAATTTACATCATTAGTATTGCGTATTATCTCACCATTGTCATCAAATTCTATTTTAGTTGTTAAAGGATAATTAAAATAATATCCATTTTTAAATTGTTTTTTAAAAGCGCTACAAGAAAAATATGTGTTTGCTGGAAGTGATTTTTTTGCTCTATTTTTTACCATGTAGCTTGATATTGATTTTGGATTTAAATCAAATAAAGCAAACTTTGACTGTAGGTGTGGATAGGAAAATACTGACCAATATACTATAGTTTTTTTACTCATAAATCAATTGTAGCAGAAAAACTAAGAAATTATATGGT
>Ga0209551_1000191_pt1 | contig 21756 bp, 21 predicted proteins | sample LauGreSuBDMM15SD_2_FD_187568 | JGI IMG/M metagenome (GOLD analysis project Ga0209551, IMG submission 187568) | Freshwater lake microbial communities from Lake Michigan, USA - Su13.BD.MM15.SD (SPAdes) (version 3) | ecosystem: Environmental > Aquatic > Freshwater > Lake | place: Lake Michigan, USA... | reverse complement strand
TTTATCCCGCTCAAACATTCGCTCTTTTGTTTCCGCGCTGCCCTCATAGCCTTCAACTGTTCTAAATATTTCAGACTTAGTTAGGTACCTCTTTGTTGCAAGTAATGCGATTGTTAGGTTGATTAATCGTTCAATCTTCCGAGACACCGTAGGCACCTTTCGCCGGGCGACGGCGACGAGCAAGCACCTCAACGCCAGGTGCCATGCGACGGCTTTGAATCAGAAATCCGGTATGTCCAATCATTCGCTGTTGTGGGCGCACAGCTAAGCCCTCGTGATGCCAACCTCTGACTAGAGTTTCAGAACTTTCTGGCTCAGTGAATCGACCATCTTCTTTGAGAGCTTCAGCTGTTGCAGAAAGCTGAGTTGTAGTTGCCACGTAGGCTAAGAAAACTCCACCTGGACGCAAGGCTCTTGCTGCAATATCCACACATTCCCAAGGAGCCAACATGTCTAGAACAACTCGATCATATTCAGAATCAAAATCTTGGTCTTGTAGATCACCGACCACCAAACTCCAATTAGCGGGCGCTCCTTCAAAGTATGCATCCACATTTGAGCGAGCATTTTCTGCAAAGTCTGCTCTTCGTTCAACTGAGTGAACCTTGCCGGATGGACCTGTGGCGCGCAGAAGCGACATCGTTAAAGCCCCACTACCGACACCAGCTTCAAGAACTCGTGATCCTGGATAAATATCTGCTACTCCAATAATCATCGCAGCATCTTTTGGATACACAATCGTTGCACCACGTGGCATTGTTAAAACGTAATCCGCGAGCAGTGGTTTAAATGCAGTAAATTTCAATCCAGCTGTTGTGCTGACAACTGAGCCCTCTGGCATACCAATGAGGTCATCGTGGTTAATCCAACCCTTATGCGTGTGCCACTCTTTTCCAGGCGTGATCGTAAAGCTGTAGAGCTTTCCCTTTGGATCGGTCAATTGAATGCGATCGCCGGCTCCGAAATAACCAAGATTAGACACGGGAGCATCTTAGGCGAAATTACTAGTGCAAGTACGAGTATCTTCAGCCAGGTGAGTAACGAAAAGTCTTTGCGTCTATCGCCAAGTGCGGTCAGTGAGTATGAGAACTGCCCACAGCAATATAAGTACCGCAAGATCGACAAGTTGCCTGAACCACCGTCTCTCGATGCCGAACGCGGAACATTAGTACACACCGTTCTACAGGATCTCTTTGAAATTCCCGCTGCTGGGCGCACGGTCGATTCAGCTATCGAACTATTACCCTCTCGCTGGAGTGCGCAGTTGGCAGATAAGCCGGCACTTCTTGAAATGGTCACAAATGAAAAGGAATGGTTGGACCGAGCTTCCGCTCTTGTGAAAACTTACTTCTCCTTGGAAAATCCAACGACATTTGAAGCAACGCATCGAGAGATGCATTTAGAAAATGACTTCGATACAAATGTTTATCTTCATGGTTATGTAGATCGCCTAGACGTGGCTCCCACCGGTGAAGTCAGAATTGTTGACTACAAAACAGGCAAGGCGCCAAAACCTGGATGGGAAGAGAAAGCTCTGTTCCAACTTCGAGTGTATGCCCTTCTCTATTGGAAAAATAACGGAGTACTCCCCCGTCTCCTTCAACTCATTTACTTGGGCGACGGCAAACTAGTAAAAAGTAATCCGACTATGGCCCAACTTGAAGCTACTGAAAAGGTGCTGCGTCGCGTAGCGAAAGACATTTTTGTTTCCATAGAAAAGGAGTATTGGCCACCAAAAACTTCACGTTTGTGCGACTGGTGTTATTTCAAAACAATTTGCCCTGCTCACAACAATTAAATATCAGTCGAGAAATCCAACTTCAAATCTGTTAATTTGGCGAAAGATAACTGCTCGAGAGACTTAATCACTCGAACTCGCGCAGATTCCTCGATTGATACAAAATGCGGCACGGCGACTAAATATGCTCCGCTAGCCATTGCGGCGCTCATGCCGGTTATGGAATCTTCAAAAACAAGACAGTTGGAGATATTCGTTCCGCTCATGTCTGCCGCTTTCAAATATGCCTCTGGGTCTGGCTTGGTTTTGACTACATCATCTGAACTAATCGAAAAAGGAAACAAGTCATGTCCTAAGTTATCCAAAACCGCATCAACAATATTTCTTGGGCTGGCCGAGACTAGTGCGGTCTTGACTCCATGGGATTGCAGCTCTCTCACCAACTTAACCGCGCCTGGCATAGTTGGTGTATTCCCGCGCATTCTTGCGACCTGCGTATCGATCAGAGTTTGAGTGAAGTACTCCGGTGAATTTTGTTGGCCACACCTATCAAACATATATTGGCCCACTTTAGAAAGTGGACCACCTAAGCATGCGATCTGATCGAATTCGAGCCAGGTATAACCGAAAGGCTTAGTGACTTCGATTTCAGATAAAAACCACTCAGGCTCAGAATCAACCATGAGGCCATCCATGTCAAAGAAAACAGCCTCGAAGAAATTACTCATCCAATGAATTAGTTAGCGTTGAAGTATTTTGCTTCAGGATGATGAACGATGATTGCAGAGGTTGATTGTTCTGGATGGAGTTGGAACTCTTCCGATAGCTCAACACCTATTCGGGAAGGATCTAATAGCTCACACAACTGAACCTGTTGCTCCAGATCTGGACACGCTGGATATCCAAATGAGTAGCGAGATCCTCTGTATCCCTGGTCCAAAATGCCCTGTAGATCAGCTGAGTCCTCCGACTTAACCTGGAGCTCTTCTCTCATTCGAGCATGCCAGTGCTCGGCTAAGGCTTCAGTTAATTGCACAGAAAGACCGTGCAACTCCAAGTATTCACGGTAATTATTTGCCGCGAACAATTTGGCCGCCGCTTCGCTGACAGTTGAACCCATAGTCACGACATGGAATGCGACAACATCGGTCTTTCCTGATTCTTTTGAGGCAAAGAAATCGCTTATACAAAGACGACGATCACGACTCTGACGCGGGAATGCGAAGCGAAGTCGTTCCTTGCCCTTGTCATCGCCCTCATGATGGAGAATAACTAAATCATTTCCATCGCTATAGCAAGGAAAATATCCATACACGACTGCAGCGTTAAGCCAACCTTTTGATTGGACCTCGTTGATTAGCGAACGCAAACGTGGACGGCCTTCTTCTTCAACCATCGTCTCGTACTCGCCGCGGTTTCCCTTAAGTCCCCACTGACCAACAAAGAGTGCACGTTCATCGAGCATGCCAGCGTAATCAGATAACTGAATTCCCTTAATGACGCGTGAACCAAAAAATGGTGAATTTGGAATTGAATTATCCGAGGCAACATCGCTGCGACGTGTATCAATCGGAGCTTCCTCTGTTTTGATTCTTGTATTTGCGACACGGCGTTCACGAAGTGCGGGTAAGGCAGCGCCTTCATCCCCGCGCTTAACGGCCATGATCGAATCCATTAAACGAAGACCTTCAAAGGCATCTCGCGCATAACGGACTTCACCTGGGAACATCGACGCTAGATCTTGCTCTACATATGCTCGAGTAAGTGCGGCTCCACCCAGGACAATTGGCCAGCGTTGATCTAAGCCACGTGCGGTTAACTCTTGCAAGTTTTCCTTCATGATGACAGTTGATTTAACAAGCAAGCCACTCATACCAATCGCATCAGCATTGCTATCTGTTGCACCGTCAATGATTTGATTAATAGTCTGCTTAATACCAATGTTGACTACGCGATAGCCGTTATTGGTCAAAATAATGTCGACAAGGTTTTTTCCGATGTCGTGAACATCGCCACGCACAGTTGCTAGCAGCATTGTTCCGCGACCGGCATCACCAGTCTTTTCCATAAATGGTTCAAGCATCGCAACAGCGGTCTTCATAACTTCGGCGCTTTGCAGAACGAATGGCAACTGCATTTCGCCCCTACCGAAGAGTTCGCCAACAACCTTCATTCCTTCAAGCAAGTGAGAGTTGATAATTTCAAGCGGTGGCGTGCCTTCAGCCATAGCTGCCTTGAGATCATCTTCTAAGCCAACTTTTTCACCATCGATGATTCGACGTTGCAATCTGTCAAAAAGGGGCAATGCCGCGAGTGCTTCAGCACGGGCATTTTTGCTAGTCGCAAGCTCAACGCCATCAAACATCTGCAAAAACTCTTGCAGTGGATCGTAGGTGCATTCATCGCCATCGAAAACTCTGCGATCGTAAACAAGATCGAGAGCAACCTGTTTTTGTCGCTCATCTATTCGGGCCATAGGCGTGATCTTTGATGGGTGAACGATTGCTGAATCAAGACCTGCTTGCACGCATTCATGTAGGAAAACAGAGTTAAGCACAACGCGTGCAGCTGGATTTAAGCCGAAGGAAACGTTACTGACGCCAAGAGTTGTCTGAACCTCTGGGAATTCGAGCTTGAGCCTCTTGATAGCATCAATTGTTTCGATTCCATCTTTTCGAGTCTCTTCCTGACCCGTCGCGATTGGGAATGTAAGGCAGTCAATCAAGATATCGCCAATATTCATGCCCCAGTTGTCATGCAGATCATTGATCAGTCGGCGCGCAATGCGCAATTTCCACTCGGCATCTCGTGCCTGACCTTCTTCGTCAATCGTTAAGGCAACAACACTTGCTCCATGCTCTTTTACCAAAGGCATAATCTTTGCAAATCTAGAAGTTGGACCATCCCCATCTTCATAGTTGACAGAGTTGATGACGCAGCGACCACCAAGATGTTCTAGGCCAGCTTTTAAGACTGCAGGTTCAGTTGAATCAAGAACGATTGGCAATGTGCTGGCTGTTGCAAAGCGAGAAGCGATCTGACTCATGTCTGCTGCGCCATCTCGACCGACATAATCAACTGATAAGTCGAGCATGTGTGCGCCATCTCGAATTTGGTCTCGTGCAATCTCTACGCACTTCTCCCAATCTTCAGCGAGCAGCGCATCGCGAAATGCGCGAGAACCGTTTGCATTGGTTCGCTCACCAATTGCGAGGTAAGTCTGATCCTGTCTAAATGGCACGTATTGATACAGCGATGAAGCACCTGGATCGAGAGCTGGAGTGCGCTGCGAAATCTTTCGCTTGCTTAACTTTGCCACTACCGATGCTAAGTGTGCCGGTGTCGTGCCGCAGCAACCACCTACTAATGAGATTCCATAGTCAGTTACAAATCCATCAAGTGCGGTTGCTAGCTCGTCAGGATTTAATGGATAGGTAGCACCATTTGGTCCAAGTTGTGGTAATCCAGCGTTAGGCATTACCGATATTCCGATATCTGCGTTCTTACTTAGATAGCGAAGGTGCTCGGACATCTCAGCTGGTCCAGTCGCACAATTCAGACCAATTAAGTCGATGCCCATCGGTTCAAGTGCGTTCAGAGCGGCTCCGATTTCAGAGCCCATCAACATCGTGCCCGTTGTCTCAACTGTTACTTGTGCGATCAAAACGATGTCGTGCGCAGCCTCATTAATAGCTTGGCGGCAACCATTAACCGCTGCTTTTACTTGAAGTAGGTCTTGTGATGTTTCAACAAGCAATGCATCGCACCCTGAGTCAGCTAATCCCTTAGCAGCGGTGTAGTAAGCGATCTTCAAATTTTCATATGTTGTGTGACCAAGACTTGGTAATTTCGTGCCTGGTCCGAGTGAACCCAATACAAAGCGTGGTTTGTCAGGTGTGGAATGAGCATCGGCAGATTCTCGTGCGATTTTTCCTCCCGCAAATGCGAGTTCGTAAATTCGATCTTCAATTCCGTAATCAGCCAAGTTGGACCAATTAGCTCCAAATGTGTTTGTCTCAATGGCATCAACACCTGCAGTTAAGTACTCATCGTGGACTGAACGCACTATGTCTGGGCGACTGACGTTGAGAATCTCGTTGCAGCCCTCGTGATTTTGGAAATCTTCAAGGGAGGGATTTGCGGCCTGAAGCATCGTTCCCATAGCCCCATCAGCGATAACTACCCGCTCAGAAAGGGTACGCCGCAGCAGTCCATCAGCTTTTTTCGGCGTGTTCATCTGACGAAGGTTACCGTAAGGTTGCTTTCGTGGAGATTCTTAACATACCGCTGCTGCGTGACCCAGTGATGATCATCGCTTTTACTGGCTGGAATGATGCTGCCGAAGGCGCATCCGGTGCCTTAGAGCACTTGTTATCGGCCTGGCGAGAAAATGATGATGATGTTGTCCCACAACTAATTGCCGATGTTGAAGCTGAAGAGTTCTATGACTTTCAAGTTAACAGACCGCAGGTGTCTATAGATGATTCATCCATCAGAAGCATTACGTGGCCTGGTTCTCAAGTATTTGGATTAGCCATTCCATCGATGAATCGAGATCTTGTCGTTGTCACGGGTGTTGAACCATCGATGCGTTGGAAGCGATTCACATCGGATTTGTTGGATTTAGCTGACGATCTGGAAGTTTCTTTAGTAGTCACTCTTGGTTCCCTGCTTGCAGATTCTCCGCACACACGACCTATCACCGTCACAGGAACTGCATCACATCCAAATATTGCAGATCGATTAGGTGTCTCCATTTCAAAGTATGAAGGGCCAACCGGGATTCTTGGAATTATTCAAGATGGTTGCATGAGACGTGGCATTGACGCAATTTCACTATGGGCGGCCGTTCCTCATTACGCCTCTAACTCCCCCTCACCAAAAGCATCGTTAGCACTCATTAACTCTCTGGAGGACTTTCTGGACATCTCGATTCCATTGGGGTCATTGCAAATTGAATCTGACGAATGGGAAAAGTCTGTAGATGAATTAGCCGCAGAAGACACCGATGTTGCTGAATATGTGAAGGCATTAGAAGAAAGCAAGGATGCAGCAGAACTCCCCGATGTCTCCGGAGATTTAATCGCTAAAGAATTTGAAAGATACTTGCGTCGACAGAGCGGAGATTAAAGCTTAATTCCAAGTAAGGCATCTAGAGCTGCTTTCAGAGCTTGCGCATCTCCGCCAGTATCACCTGATTGTGTTCGCCCAACCCAGGTATTCAAAGCTGTAATTGCACTCTGAGTATCTAAGTCATCAGATAATGCATTCACAATCATTTCAATTAGATCATTAGTGGGTGCAACATCTGCTCGAGACATGCAAGAGCGCAAAGCGTACATTTCGCTTTCAGCGGTGACCAGTAGTTCATCCGTCCACATTCGATCTTGACGATAGTGGTCTTTCATTAATGCCCAGCGAATTGCCATTGGATCTCTACCAGCTGCAACCAACTTTGATACGAAAACCAGATTTCCCTTGCTCTTACTCATCTTCTCGCCGTCTAAGCCAATCATTCCGGCGTGAACGTATGTGCTCGCTAAAGGCTTACCTGAAAGAACTTGGGCCTGTGCTGCGCACATTTCATGATGAGGAAAAATTAGATCTGATCCACCACCTTGAATGTCTATGAGCGCACCTTCACTTGGTGAAGGTTCAAGATATTTGATTGCAATTGCAGTGCATTCAATGTGCCATCCAGGTCGACCGGTGCCAAAAGGAGATGGCCAACCAGGCTCATCAGGACGTTGAGACATCCACACTAAGCAATCAAGTGGATCAGTCTTCCCCACGCGTGTTGGGTCTCCCCCGCGTTCTGCGAATATTTGCAGCATTGTCTCCTGTGAAAGATGTGAACGCTGACCAAATTGTGCATCAGCATGAACTTTGAAATAGAGATCCTGCTCTACCAGATAGATGCTGTCTTTAGAAGAAAGATTTTCGATTGCTTTAGTCACAAGAGGTATTGCATCAACAGCGCCTATGTAATGCGCTGGCGGAACTACTCGCAGATTGATCATGTCACTTCGGAATAGATCTATTTGCTGGTGGGCTAAGTCAGTCCAATCAAGGCCATCACGATTAGCTCGCTCCAATAAGGGATCATCTATATCGGTGATGTTTTGTACATAACGAACCTCTGAACCACAGGCTGTGAGATAACGATTGATTAAATCGAAAGTTAGATATGTAGCGGCGTGACCAAGGTGGGTCGCATCGTATGGCGTGATCCCGCAGACATACATGCGATACACAGGCTTTCGCTTTACTTGCTCTTTTTTGCCGGAAGCAGAATTAGTCAGACTCAACGCGGGAAAATTGATTGCGGAATCTATTGCTGGGATCTCAACTTCGTTCCACGATTTCATGTCTCTATCGTAATCCTAAATTAAAAAGCCGGCCACGGGACAGCGGGCCAATCCGGATTAGGCAATGGAAAAGTTCCAGATGACAAAAGATCTGCAACTCTGCGGCTAGTTTCTTCAATCTCTTGCTCAGTTAGAAGTGGTGCAAGTAGTCGTCCCAATTCACCTGCCAGAGACAACTGAGCATTCTTAAGTTGAGCTATTTCTTCGGTAGTAAAGGGTTCATCAGCCCACTGCCACAGAACTGTCCGTAATTTATCGTCAGCATGAAAAGTGACGCCATGATCGCATCCAAATAAAGTTTTCTCATCTAGCGGTAACAAGTGACCTATCTTGCGATCAGTATTATTAATAATGGCGTCAAAAAGTGCCATCGCTCGCAACTTGGGATGATCGGTAGCAAAGAACGTCCCCAAATCAATGCTCTCATCAATATCAACCCATTGTTGAACCATGCCTAATCCGTATGGTCCGTCACGCAAAATAGTTAACGGAACTAAATCAAAGCCAAGATGGCTACTGACTAAATAGGCGGCATACTCACGGTGGGCTAAACATCCATCTGAAAAGTCCCACAGCGGACGCTCACCTGCAATGGGTTTATAGATACAAACGATTGCATGATCATCAAGAGTTGCTGTCGCATAAAGAGTCGCATTAGATGCATCCACCAAACGACCTGTTACATGCAAATCCCCGGCAGTCAACGTCAATAAATTATCTTCGGTAACCATTTGCCCTCGGACATAAGTGACCTCGCGGGTCAATCGGAATTCCGCAGAAAGGACATGGCAATCGCCCTGCATTCACCACAGCTTTTGATCGCACGGAAAACGCGGCAGCCATTGCTAATGAGATATTGATTTCGACTACTTCGCCTTCAGAGTCCTCTTCATCATCTTCTAGTTCAAACAGCTCTATACAGATCAATTTGCTGTCGTCATCCCACGCCAATGACATAGCCCCGATTTGGAACTCAGCATCTATCGGAGACTCCAATGGAGCGTCATCTGTTGGCAATTTCTCTATTGAAATTAGTGGGTTGGATTTTCGTATTTCAGCAATCATTACATCTAGACGAGAAGTTATGGCTTGAACTTGTGATTTTTCTACTGCCACTGAAAATAATCGCGAAGAAGCGCGTATTTGAAGATAAAAGGCTCGCTCTCCTGGCTCGCCTACCGTTCCAGCTACGAAGCGCTCTGGTGTGGTGAACTCATATCTCATCGTCCAGATCCGCCACCTAATAAATTTTTAGCTCTCTTTGGAGCAACAAGTAGTTCTGTGACTGTGGAACGGGAATCGTTGAGCAGCAGAACTCGCGGCTTTGTTGTTGTGAAATCTAGAATTGAAATTGAAGCCGGATCAATCACGATTCTTTGAAATTCATCTAGATGCATGCCAAGTGCCGAAGCAACGATGGACTTTATGACATCGCCGTGACTTACGATCACAGCAGCACCTTTGGCCTTTGAAGAGACCGCTTCGTGGACTGAGGTCATTGCGCGAGCTTGCATCTGCGCTATGCCTTCTCCGCTCGGGAAATACATACGACTAGGAGCCTCTTGAACTGTCTTCCACAGTTTGTTCTTGCTCAAGACTGCTAACTTCTTGCCGCTCCACGTTCCATAATCAACCTCAGTAAGTTCCTGATCAATTGTGGGTTCGAATCTTGGATTGTTTGGCAAAACTATGGAGTTGATCCATGGAGAAATAGTCTCGAAGCATCTTTCCATAGGACTGATTCGCAGAGTTGCTACAGGGAAATTACCTAAACGCACCGCTAGATGCTCAGATTGTTCTAGTCCCTTATCCGAAAGATGCACATTAGGTAAGCGGCCAGAAAGTATTCCGGCAGCATTGGCTTCGGAGTGTGCATGTCTAATCAAAACCAATCGCATGAATCAAAGGCTATCGCAGCTTTTCACTCTTGCTATTGCTAAGGTCGGCCCATGGAAATGCGTAGAGCGGGCACAAGCGGACTAACCCTTTCGCGCTTAGGCCTTGGCACGATGACGTGGGGCCGAGATACCGATGAAATTGAGGCTGCTGACCAGTGTCGTGCTTTCCTAGACGCTGGTGGCAATTTCATCGATACAGCTTCCACCTATGGTGACGGTGATAGTGAACGAGTCATTGGTGGCTTAGTTGGCACTTTGTTTAACCGTGATGAAGTCGTAATTGCAACAAAGGCAGGAATCGGATTTTCTGATGGTGTTCGCAGGATTGATGCGTCTAGACATTCTTTGATCGCAGAACTGGATCGTTCCTTGTCGCGATTAGGGTCTGACTTTGTAGATATCTGGCAGATTCATGCTTGGGATGATGCAACTCCCCTAGATGACACCTTGTCCGCACTTGATTATGCCTATACGACCGGAAGAGCTCGCTACGTCGGAATAAGTAATTACTCAGGTTGGCAGATCGCTCGCGCCGCAACTAAACAACAATCAAATTCTATGAAAGCGCCGCTGACGACTGTGCAAAATGAGTATTCATTACTTAATCGAGATGTTGAAATTGAAGTCCTAGATGCAGCACAGGAATGTGGTGTTGGCTTTTTAGCGTGGGCGCCACTGGCTAGAGGCGTATTGACAGGTAAGTACCGAAAAGGTGTGCCGAGTGATTCACGAGGCGCTGCACCCCACTTTGCAAAACACATAGAGCCTTACCTGGATAACCGGTCCTCCCGAATTGTTGAGGCGGTAGCTGTGGCGGCCGAAGGCTTGGGCTATTCGCCTTTGGAAGTAGCACTTGCTTGGGTAAGAGATGCACCTGGTGTAACAACTTCTCTGATCGGTGCACGCACTGGCGCGCAACTTCGAGGCGTGCTTAAGAGCGAAGAGATTTCACTGCCAGACATCGTGCGAAACGCACTTAATGATGTGAGTGCTTAAGCGTTTTCTAGAAACTCTTTTAGAACACGCACACCAAAGGTAAGACCTTCAACCGGCACGCGTTCATCCACACCATGGAACATGGCCATGAAGTCAAAGTCAGCATCTAGTTTTAGCGGTGAAAATCCGTAACCAATAATTCCAAGATCGGCCAATGCCTTGTTGTCTGTTCCACCGCTCATCACATAAGGAACTGGGATCGCAACTGCATCCTCTTTGATCAAAGCGTGACACATCGCCTCTACTAGATCCCCCTCAAAAGGAACTTCTAGCGCTTTGTCTCGCGTAATAGTTTCAACTGTTACATGCTCGCCAATAATTGACTTGATTGTTTCATTAAGTTCATCTTCAAAGCCCGGAATAAAGCGTCCGTCAATGACGGCTCTCGCAGAACCAGGAATTACATTTGCTTTGTATCCGGCTTCAAGCATTGTCGGATTAGCCGTGTTTTGGAGTGTCGCGCCGATCATTGTCGCTGCGAAGCCAATTTCCTTGAGTAATGGACGAAGATCTTCCTCGTTATATGGCTTTCCAGTTTCATCAGCAATTCGTTTGAAGAAAGCTTTCACAGTCTTGCTATATCGCTGTGGCCATTGGAATTGCCCGATCTTTGCAACCGCTTCAGCCAAGCGAGTAACTGCATTTGCATCGTTCATCATCGAGCCATGTCCTGCGCGACCATTGGCCGTTAGAAGCATCCAGTGAATGCCTTTTTCAGCAGTTTCAATCAGATACAAACGCTTTCCACCAGCAACTGTTACGGAAAATCCACCCACTTCAGATACTGCCTCTGTACAACCTTCGAAAACTTCAGGATGATTCTTGACCATGAAATGTGAACCAAAATTACTTCCCGCTTCTTCATCAGCGAAAAACGCTAAAACAATATCTCGTTCTGGGACATATCCGGTTCTTGCCCAATCACGAACCGTTGCAATGATCATTGCATCCATATTCTTCATGTCTACTGCCCCACGACCCCAAATGAATCCATCCTCTATTTCAGCTGCAAATGGATCGACGGACCAATCAGCCGCGTTAGCTGGCACGACATCTAAGTGACCGTGAACAACCAATCCCGGTCGATTTGGATTTGACCCTTTAATACGAGCGATCACGTTGCAACGACCTGGCGCTGATTCATAGGTTGTTGAAACAATTCCAACTTCGCTCAGCAACTTAACAACATGTGCCGCGACATCTTTCTCATCGCCTTTTCCTTCGCCAAAATTAACGCTAGGAATTCTGATTAACTCTTGGCATATGCGGATAGCTTCTAGTTCTAGTTCTGAGTGTGTCGTTGGGGTCATTTCGCTATTCTCTCACCCAATTGCTATTCTTTCCGAACACTTAGTCCGGGTGGCGGAATTGGCAGACGCGCTAGCTTGAGGTGTTAGTTCCCGCAAGGGATTAGGGGTTCAAGTCCCCTCTCGGACACATGAATATTGATGACGCCTTGTCGCTCATCCGCGAAATCCCGGATTATCCAAAACCCGGAATCAGATTTCAGGACATCACTCCGCTTCTTGCGCATGGAGAAGCGTTCATAGCCATTACAGAAAAATTTGCCGGTTTCGCAGATTCCTCAACTCTTGTCGCAGGAATTGAAGCGCGAGGATTTATCTTTGCCTCAGCGGTGGCTAATCAATTGCACAGCGGATTCATACCTATTCGTAAAGCTGGAAAACTTCCGCATCTAACAATTTCAGAAAGTTATGGCCTCGAATATGGGATCGATACCTTGGAAGTTCACATTGATGCCGTACCAAAAGGCGCAAAAGTCTTGCTCATAGATGATGTTTTGGCCACAGGCGGAACAATCGGAGCTGCAATTGAACTTATGCATCGATTAGGTGCCGAAGTGATCCATGTCCTCGCTCTATTGGAGATAGATGGCTTGCCAGGTAGGGCGACACTCAACTCAAAGTATCCGAATATTCCTATTACTTCTTTGGTAGTTTCCTAGAGGTGCGCATACTGCAAATTCAAGGTTTGCGAGCTTTAGCCGCTCTCCTTGTAGTCATCTTTCATGCCAGATTGGTTCCAGGCGGATTTATTGGCGTTGATATCTTCTATGTAATCTCTGGTTACCTGATTACCGGTTTGATTCTTCGCGAGATCGAGAATACCGGAACCTTAAATCTCGGCAGTTTCTATCAACGTCGAATCAAGCGCCTGCTTCCTACTTCGGTCTTTGTCCTCTTTGCAACCGCGATAGTGGGCATGTTTGTTCTCCCTGCGATCACGAGTGATGCACTTGGTCGAGACCTCTTTGCCGCTGCTACTTATGTGTCCAACTATTTGTTTGCATGGTGGCAAAACGACTATCAGAATCTAAATGCAACGCCTTCACCATTTATCCATTATTGGTCTTTGGCAGTAGAAGAGCAGTTCTACCTAGTGTGGCCAATCTTTCTTCTGATCCTTTCTCGTTATGGCAAGCGGGTAGTTCTGTACGGTGTGGCCATATCAACCGCACTTTCATTAATGCTCTCAATTATTCAAACTCAAACCTCTCCCATCTGGGCTTTCTACTCTCTGCCAACTAGAGCTTGGGAACTCGGTGTTGGAGCACTACTTCTCTTTATTCCGGAAAATATTTGGAAAAACAGATTTATCCCGTGGATAGGGTTAATTGGTTTAGCGATTGCAATCCTAAAGTTTGATGAAAATACTTCCTTTCCTGGCCTTAATGCAGTGCTTCCAGTAGTGGCCACAGCATTGTTAATCGGTTCCATATCCATATGGCCTCGATTCTTTAATGATTTGAGCAACAACAGAATCTCCCAATGGTTAGGTGCTATTTCTTATCCACTTTATTTATGGCATTGGCCCGCTCTAGTCCTGCCAAGTAGTGCATTGGGAAGACCGTTACGCATTCGTGAACGAATTTTCTGCATCCTTTTAACCATCATCTTGGCCCACTTCACTAGCAAATACATTGAACAGCCAATTCGGCATAAAAAAATTGATGGAAAAAAGATCTATCTTTTCTTTGCTGCAACAACCGCCGCATCCCTTGTTGCTGGAGTAGTAATCACATCGACCGCTTCATCAATTATTAGCGTGAAAGGTACAAACTATAAGTTTGATCTAGTCGATGTCATGCAAAAGCCCGCAGTGTATGGCGACAATTGCAATTCCAATTATGGGGAATCTGAATCTGGAGAATGTGCCTACGGTGATCTCACATCAAAAACCACAGTTGTCCTCTACGGTGATTCACATGCTGCACAATGGTTTCCCGCGCTAGAAGCCTTGGCGAATGAGCAGGGCTTTAAGTTGATCTCATTGACAAAGTCTGCCTGCCCCTCAGTTGATGTTCCCCGAGCTGATCAAGGTGCTTTTAAGGATGTTCACTGTCAGAAGTGGCGCGAAAATTCAGTCGCACGCATAAAGCAGCTTCGCCCGGCAGCGGTAATCATGAGTAGTTTTCAGTACTTCACTCCCCCAAGTCGATTTACAGATGAAAACAAATGGTGGACAGATGGGCAAAAACGATTACTTGATTCCCTGCGCGGATCTTCTGATCACTTGATCTACATCAGTGACACGCCAAGACCTGCACGTGATATTCCCAATTGCTTAGCCTCTCGCGATATTGGCTCTTGCAATTCCACGGAAAAAACTCCAGTAAAGATTGTTCGTGGTTTCCAAATCATCGATCCGACCCCGTGGCTATGTACTGAGTTTTGTCCTGCTATTCAAGATGGTTATGTCGTCTATCGTGATGCGTCACATATTTCCGTTGAAGCAGCGCTAGCGCTAAAGGCGCAACTAGAAGCTGCGTTGGTTGCTAAAGGGCTATTTTCTTAGAGCTATGGCAGGATGCGTTCTATGGCTGAGCTAATCTATTACTGCGGCACTATGGATAGTGGAAAGTCCACACTCGCATTGCAAACCGCTCACAACCACCAAAGCCGTGGCCGCACTGGATTAATCTTCACTAATAATGACCGCGCTGGTACCGGAGTGATTTCCAGTCGGTTAGGTCTATCCAGCCCAGCAATAGAAGTAACGCCTTCCATGGATTTACACAAGCTAGTCGTTGATCAGTTATCAATGGGTGAGCGCATTGATTACATCATTTGTGATGAGGCTCAGTTCTATGAAAGTATCCAAATTGATCAACTCGCACGTATAGTCGACGGACTCAGTATTGACGTCTTTGCTTTTGGAATTTTGGCGGATTTTCGTACCAAACTGTTCCCTGGTTCCGCCCGACTAGTTGAACTGGCAGATCGCGTCAACACCTTACAAGTAGAGGCTTTATGTTGGTGCGGATCACGCGCTACACACAATGCGCGAACAGTTGGCGGCGTCATGGTTGTCGAAGGTGAGCAAGTAGTAGTTGGAGATGTTTCAACAGGTGCTGATGTGGCTTATGAAGTATTGTGCCGCCGTCACCATATGCGGCAGGTAACTGCGCGCGTATCGGGTGCGGCCCACACATCTTCTATCCCTCTACCCTTCAAGGAGTAATAATGAAATCTCGCGGCTACGCAGCTCTATCTGCAGGTTCTTCCCTTGTAAGTCATGATTTTAGTCGTCGCGACATTGGAGCTCATGATGTGGCCCTTGATATTTCTTACTCTGGAATCTGTCACAGCGATATCCACCAGGTAGCCGAAGAATGGGGCCCAGCACTCTTTCCTATGGTTCCGGGCCATGAAATCGCAGGAATCGTCACCTCAATTGGTACTTCTGTAACAAAGTTTTCAGTTGGAGACAAGATCGGCGTGGGAGTATTTGTCGATTCATGTCGTGCATGCTCTAGCTGTGTTCAAGGTTTGCAGCAGTACTGCGTGGAAGGAATGACAGGAACTTACAACGGTTTAGAGCGCGATGGAAAAACAGTTGCACTCGGTGGTTATTCAAATAACTTCGTAATTAATCAAGATTACGCTGTTCATATTCCCGGCAATCTTCCACTCGAAGGCGTAGCCCCATTGTTGTGCGCTGGAATTACTTTGTACTCCCCCATTAAGCACTGGAATGTTGGTCCAGGAATGAAGGTGGCGGTAATGGGCCTTGGAGGATTGGGGCACATGGGAGTCAAGTTCGCAGTAGCTATGGGAGCTGAGGTAACTGTCTTGTCGCACTCCCCATCTAAGCAGCCAGATGCATTAGCCATGGGAGCACATCACTTTGTTTCTACGAAAGATTCAAGTGCACTCCTCCCGCTCGCTAAATCATTTGATTTGATCTTAAACACTGTGAGTGCTGAATTAGTAATTGGTGACTATCTCAATTTACTAAGACTGGACGGCACCTTGGTGGTCATAGGGCTGCCGGGCAAGCCATATGAGGTGCATGCTGGTGCGTTACTCAACGGTCGCCGTCGCATTGCAGGTTCGATGATCGGTGGAATTGCTGAAATGCAGGAGATGCTTGATTTCTGTGGAGAAAACTCAATCGTAAGTGATGTAGAAGTTATCGAAGCTTCCTACATTAACGAGGCGTACAAGCGAACAGTTGCTAGCGATGTGAAGTACCGCTTTGTTATTGACGCTGCCACCTTCTGATTTTCTTGTTAAAGAGAATGAACCAGTAGCGCCAATACAGGTGCAATAGCAAGAGCCGGTAGAAGATTTCCTACCGCTACATTTTTTACGTTTAGCAATCTGAAGGAAATACAGATCAGCATGATTCCACCAACTATTGTCATTGCATCAATCTGATACCCATCTAAGATCTCACCAAGTCCGAAACCAATGACAGTCCAAGAGGCCTGATAGATTCCAACTGGAAGTGCCGAGACCGCCACTCCCCAACCCAAAGAAGTTGCAAATGCCATTGCAGCAAAAAAATCGAGTGTACTTTTTAGAATGAGTTGGTCAATTCCAGTCCCCATGCCATCGCTGATGCTGCCCAAGATCGCTAACGGACCAATCGCAAAAAGCAAAGATGCAGCTACGAAACCTTCAACAAAGGGTGAATCGCTGGATGCTTTAAACCTAATTCGTAAGCTCTCCCCTAAAGCATCTAAACGATCTTCGAGTTTAAGAGCCGAACCGATAAGCCCGCCAATCAGAAGCGAACCGAGAACAACAAGTAGCGTCCAACCTTGTGGCAATGCATCCACATATCGATCTGACCACAATGGGATTAGTGCAGCTCCGGCACCCAGAAGGGTAACTAGTCCTAACACGTCAGTTAAGAGTGTCCTTGTACGTAGATTCATTCGATTTCCAACAAGGACTCCGAGTGAGGCACCAGAGATAATAGTTAGGATATTTATGATTGTGCCTGCACCAGGAAACATATGCTGATTATACTCATGCAATGTCAAACCCATTTTTAGAATTCCTACGTCCACATAAAACGGTCCCACACACACCTTGGACGGCTAAATCTAGATGGGATATATCGCCGCTTCGCACAGCTGTCCTTTTTTTCGGCTTATTTATATTTGGACTTGGTGATTCGCTATTGATCCAAAGTCAGATTGGAAATGCCCCTTGGTCTGTTCTTGCACAGGGAATTGCAAATAGTCTCGATATCACCATGGGCTGGTCAACGTTTGGAATCAGCACACTGGTATTGCTTCTTTGGATTCCTCTCAAAGAAAAACCAGGTTTTGGAACCTTGTCGAATATTGCACTGATCGCAATTGCGATTCAAGTTGGTGTAACTATGTTCCCAACTCAAGATTCATATGCGCTTGGGGTTTTGTATTGTTTAGTTGGAATTGCAATGGTTGGAATTGGTTCTAGCTTGTATATAACCTGCGGATTAGGACCCGGTCCTCGTGATGGGTTAATGACTGCGATCCACAACAGATCTGGAGTCCGCATAGGCAGAGTTCGCTTGGGTATTGAGGGAACGGTGTTAATCGCTGGATGGCTCCTAGGCGGAACAGTTGGGCTCGGTACACTGCTATTTGCCACACTTATTGGTCAGTCGATAGCCGTGGGGCTGGGTGTCGTTTCTAGGGCTACCACCAAGTAGGCCATAGGCTTTAGATACTTCCCAAGGGTTGTGCGCCCTATCGCACACGGGGTCGCAAACACCCCCGTTAACAAAATTAGAAAGGCTCCATTCATGCTGGATTCATATTTCAAAATCTCAGAACGAGGTTCATCGATAGCCCAAGAGGTTAGAGGTGGACTCGTTACTTTTTTCACGATGGCATACATCGTGGCCCTCAACCCAATCATTCTGGCGTACTCACCAGATGCTAACGGTCAATTCCTATTCGGCGGCGCGACACCTGCACCAGCGATGGTGGCGGCGACAACTGCACTGGTTGCTGGTGTTTTAACAATCCTGATGGGATCTATTGCAAACTATCCTCTTGCATTGGCCACAGGTTTGGGACTTAACACTTTCGTTGCAGTTGGTATCGCATCACAGATGACATGGGCTGCAGCAATGGGCCTTGTTGTTCTTGAAGGTCTAATCATTTTGGTTCTAGTTCTGACTGGTTTCCGCGTTGCTGTATTCAAGGCAGTACCAGCACAAATTAAGATCGCAATCTCAGTTGGTATCGGTCTCTTCATCGCACTTATCGGATTAGTTGACGCTGGTTTCGTTCGTCGCACAGCAGGTGGACCAGTACCAGTAGGTCTAGGTGTTAATGGAAACCTTGTTGGCTGGCCAACAGTAGTATTCGTTTTCGGAACACTTCTCATCATTGCGCTAATGGTCCGCAAGGTTAAGGGTGCGATTCTTATTGGAATCGCCTCAGCAACCGCGTTAGCTATCGGTATCCAGCAGGCGTTTAACATCAAGCCTAATTTCACTCCAGGAAATCCACCAACCATCGTTGATGGCGGATGGCAGCTAGGTATTCCTGCAGTTCCAAAAGAGGTTCTTGCTGTTCCAGAGTTTGATTTCACAGGACAGTTTGATCTATTCGGTGCATTTACCTTGGATAATGTCTCACTCGTTGCCGCAATTCTCCTTCTCTTCACATTGCTACTCTCAGATTTCTTTGACACAGTCGGTACTGTTACAGCGATTGGTCACGAATCTGGATTGGCTGACAAAGATGGCAACGTAGACAACATCCAGAAGATTCTTTTGGTTGACTCTGTGGCAGCTGCTGCAGGTGGAGCCGCTGGTATTTCTTCAAATACAAGCTACATCGAATCAGCTGCAGGAGTTGGCGAAGGCGCACGAACAGGCCTTGCTTCAGTCGTTACGGGAATCGCATTCTTGCTTACTACTTTCCTCGCACCACTAGTAGCAATTATTCCTTACGAGGCTGCAACACCTGCATTGATCATTGTTGGATTCCTCATGATGTCTCAAATCAAGAACATTAATTGGGATGATCTAGGAATCGGAATCCCAGCATTCCTAACAATTATCTTGATGCCATTTACTTACAACATCTCAGTAGGTATTGGCGCAGGTTTCATCACTCACGTGGTGATCCGTTTGGTTCAGGGACGTGGAAAAGAAGTACACCCACTTCTTCTACTAGTTTCAGGACTTTTCATGGTCTACTTCTTGTCATCTCCAATTAACGCTTGGCTTGGCTAGAAAGATTTAAAGCAAAAGGCCCTCGGGAAACCGGGGGCCTTTTGCTTTCCTAAAACTACTACCAGGAGATTGCTCTCTTTTGATGTGCGATCAAAATTTCATTGCAACGTGTAAATGGTTTTGAACCAAAGAAACCGCGATAGGCCGACAGCGGACTTGGATGAACCGACTCAATGCGCCATTCAGGCCGAAAATATTGAGCTAACTCCCCTGCACTCTTGCCCCACAAAATTGCGACAACATCGTGCCTACCTAGCTCTTGTGCCACTGCGTTTGTTACTTGTTGCCATCCAAAATCCGAGTGAGCCAGAGAAGTTCCTGTTTGCGTAGTTAGAACGCGATTAACAAGTAAAACACCTTGATCAAACCAATCTAAAAGATCTCCGGATTTGCGCGTGATACCGCAATCGGTGGACAGCTCAGTAAAAATATTGCGAAGTGAGGGTGGCAAGGACGATACGGAGTTATTGACGGAAAATGCCAGCCCATGAGCATGTCCTTTCGTGGGATAAGGATCTTGCCCGAATATCACCACATTCGTAGATTCAATTGATCGCGAGAGTGAACGAAAGATTTTCTGGAAATCTGGTGCTACATCAAGACCTACTAACTTCGACTCTATCTCCGCTATAAGATCCCAATGGGGTTGCAGAATCTTTTGCCAATCAGAGTGCAGTTGCTCAAATAGTTGCGCGGGCAAAGTAGCGACCAGCTTCAGGAGTGACTGTGATCGATGTGTCAAAAACAGCAGATATGTGTTCAGAGGTAATGACCTGATCTATTGGACCAGAAACGGCAACAACTCCATCTTTAAGCAACAGAGCGTGTGTTGTGCCGACAGGGATCTCTTCAATGTGATGAGTAACTAAAATCGTGGCAGGTGCTGCAGGATCAGCTGAGAAATTCGCAAACCGACGCAACAGATCCTCACGACCACCAAGGTCTAATCCTGCGGCAGGTTCATCTAGTAGCAATAGTTCTGGGTCTGTCATCAAAGCTCGGGAAATTTGTACGCGCTTTTTTTCGCCTTCACTCAGAGTTCCGTATGTGCGCTCACCAAGTTCTCGCACACCGAACGTTGTTAAAAGCGCCATCGCGCGGGACTCATCCCAAAGATCATAATCTTCATTCCAGCGACCCAAGATCGCATACGCCGCAGTAAGTACGACGTCTTTAACTGTCTCTTCGTATGGAATATCTTCAGCAATAACTGAACCGCAAATACCAATACGGGTTCTCAATTCAAAGAGATCAACCATTCCCATCTGCTTATCTAAAACCCGGACCACACCTTGCGTAGGAAACATTTTGGTCGCAAGAATCTGCAACAACGTGGATTTACCAGCGCCGTTAGGACCTAAGACCACCCAACGTTCACCTTGGGAAATTGAGAAGTTCAATGGACCCAAAATGACCCGATCGCCTCTGCGAACCGAGACATCTTGAAGGCTCAAAACCGTTGTACCCATAGATGCAAAAGATAGTGGTTGTGTGAGCCAATCAGGCTTTAAACCTCGCCTTAACTAGGAGTGATTCACGATAACCTTGCCCTCTTATGACAGAAAATAGCGCGCAACCAGATCAATTCACAGGGCTTGTTCTTTTAACGGGTAGTGATAAACCTGGCATTGCCGCCTCACTTTTTGAGACATTATCGCCGTTCGCGGTGCACGTGCTGGATATCGAGCAGGTAGTGATTAATAACCGTCTCATTCTGACTGTTCTGATCGGTGCAAGTGCTGCGCATCAAAGCGCAATCGAAGAAGACCTTAATGCGTGTGCATTGAACTTAGATGTTGATATTGCGACTTTGTTTGGCAAGGGCCCACTGGCGCCACTTCCACATCAACTTCTCGAAGTTCACCTAAGTGCCGAAAAGCTGCATCCAAGCTCAGTCGCTTTGGTTACCCAAACCATAACCAACGCAGGAGCCAACATCGAACGATTTGTTCGCACAGCTTCCAATCCGATCGCTCTTACCATCACTATTTCTGGCGCGAAAAAGACAGAGATTGATGCAGCTTTCGATTCCCTAGTATTTGAACACGCGACCTCAGTAGCTACGAAAGCAATTTAGATAGATGGTTTTTGTTAAGCGACTCGTTCAACTAGATGTTGACTCCACTTTCATCCAACAAGAAGCGATAGAACTTCTTGCGGCAAAAGCTGGTGTTCTAGAGCAAGTTGCAACTATTACAGCCTCTGCGATGCGCGGGGAACTAGATTTTGAGCAAAGTTTGCGGGCGCGTGTGGCGTTGCTCAAAGG
>Ga0209551_1000180_pt1 | contig 22131 bp, 19 predicted proteins | sample LauGreSuBDMM15SD_2_FD_187568 | JGI IMG/M metagenome (GOLD analysis project Ga0209551, IMG submission 187568) | Freshwater lake microbial communities from Lake Michigan, USA - Su13.BD.MM15.SD (SPAdes) (version 3) | ecosystem: Environmental > Aquatic > Freshwater > Lake | place: Lake Michigan, USA... | reverse complement strand
CCTTAGAAGAAATCGCTAATGGTGTAGAGAAAAAAGTAAAAGTAAAACGCAAAATACAAGCTTCCGGAGTTTCTTATAAAACCTGCTCTACTTGCAAGGGCCAAGGTCAAGTAATGCGCGTAACAAATACCATATTGGGTAGAATGCAATCGGCTTCCACTTGCCCAACTTGCGCTGGCTCCGGACAAATTTTAGACAGAAAACCTGCCAACGCAGACAGTCAAGGAATGATTTTGGAAGACGAAACCGTATCTATAAAAATTCCAGCAGGCGTCGTTGATGGCATGCAATTGAAAGTGTCTAACAAAGGAAATGATGCGCCAGGAAACAGTATTCCTGGAGATTTGATTGTCGCCATTGAAGAAATCGAACACGAAACTTTGAAACGGGAAGGAGAAAATCTTCATTTGGATTTATACATCAGTCTTTCTGAAGCTGTTTTAGGAACTTCTAAAGACATTGATGCCGTAAACGGGAAAGTACGAATCAAACTCGAAGAAGGGATTCAATCAGGTAAAATTCTGCGCCTCAAAGGAAAAGGAATTCCGAGCATCAACAGCTACGGTAATGGAGATTTGCTGGTGCACGTGAACGTATGGACACCGAAAACATTGAACAAAGAACAAAAACAGTTCTTTGAAAACAATCTTTCTAACGAAAATTTTGTTCCACATCCAGAAAAAACAGACAAATCTTTTTTTGAAAAAGTAAAGGATATGTTTTCATAATCATTAAAAAATAGCTACTTTTGAACTTTACTGGGAAACTAGTAATTCTTTTTCATAGCAATTTTTCCCATCCTTGTGCAAATAAGGGTGGGTTTTTTTTGTAACAAAATCGCAATGGTGTTCACTAATGCTATACATTTACTAAAATAAATACCGAATGGCTAATATTCTCGAAGTAAACAAAATCTTAAAACAATACGGCGATTTTACTGCTTTAAATGAAGTAACAATCAGCGTTCCAAAAGGCAGCATTTACGGATTACTTGGTCCAAATGGTGCCGGTAAAACTTCGCTAATTAGGATAATTAACCAAATTACAATGCCAGACAAAGGCGAAATATTGCTTGATGGTGAAGTTTTAAGTCCAAAACACATTCAGCAAATTGGTTATTTACCAGAAGAAAGAGGATTGTATAAATCGATGAAAGTAGGAGAACAATGCTTGTATTTGGCTCAACTGAAAGGACTTTCTCGTTCTGAAGCAAAAAAGCAACTTGATTATTGGTTTGAAAAACTTGAAATTCAAGGTTGGTGGAATAAAAAAATTGAAGAACTTTCTAAAGGAATGGCGCAAAAAGTGCAATTTGTGGTTTGCATTTTGCACAAACCTAAATTATTGATTTTTGACGAACCATTTTCGGGTTTTGACCCGGTAAACGCGAATGTAATCAAAGATGAAATTCTCGAACTTCAAAAACAAGGTGCGACCATCATTTTTTCAACCCATCGAATGGAAAGTGTTGAAGAATTATGCGACCACATTGCATTAATTCACAAATCTAACAAACTTATTGAAGGAAAATTATCTGATGTCAAAAAACAATTTCGCACCAACAGTTTTGAAGTGGGAATTTTAACCGAAAATGGCGAAGGATTGATGTTAGATTTAACCCAAAAATTTAAAATTAACCCAGCTGATTTCAAGTCGCTAAACAACGAATTAAAACTCGAAGTCCAACTCGGAAATGCAACTTCAAACGAATTGCTTCATATTTTGACGCAAAAAGGACAAGTGACGCATTTTGTAGAAAAAATTCCAAGTGTAAATGATATTTTCATAAAAACGGTAAGTAATTAATTTCAAAAAGCAATCTCAATAACAAAAATCAATTTCAATTTCAATTTCAAAAGGCAACTTCAAAATCTGAAATCAAAAATCGTTCATCTTCAATCTTAAATCCAAATGAGTATATTAAAATTAATCATAAAAAGAGAATTTATTGCCAAAGTACGCAATAAATCTTTCATCGTAATGACTTTTCTAAGTCCATTGCTCATGGTTGGATTAGCCGTTTTTGTTGGCTATTTGGCATCGATGAAAGCAGATGTAAAACAAATTGCTATTCACGATGAATCGGGATTATTTGTGAGTGAATTTCAAAATTCAGATGAATATCAATATGTCAATTTATCATCAATTGATTTGCAAATCTTAAAAGACAGCATCGTTAAAGACAGTTACGAAGGTTTGATTGTGATTCAAAAGCCTTTAGATTCAACTTCTTTTAAAAATAATATTGAATACATTTCAAATGATAGTCCAAGTCTTGATTACATCGATGATTTAGAAACAATCATCGCTAAAAAAATCACGAAAGAAAACTATAAAAAACTTGGAATAGACACAGTTTTAATCCGAAAAGGAATTGCAAAAGTGGACATCAAACTCAAAAAATCTTCTGGAGAAGATACCGTAAAAGGTTTAAATGCCATTAAAGTGGGAATTGGCGGTGCTTTTGGCTATTTAATCATGATGTTCATTATTATTTACGGCAATATGGTGATGCGCAGCGTAATCGAAGAAAAAACAAACCGCATCATAGAAATCATTATTTCCTCCGTTAAACCTTTTACTTTGATGATGGGAAAAATAATTGGTACCTCATTGGCCGGAATTTTACAATTTTTAATTTGGGCAACCATCGGCGGATTACTTTTTTATGTTTTTTCAATTGTGTTTGGCATGCAAATGGGCGCTACTTCTACCATACAAAATGGCATTGCAAGTGGCGCGAATCCTGAAAAAATGGCAACGTTACAACTCTATTTTAACGAATTAATACAACTTCCAATCGCTACTATATTAATTTCTTTTATACTTTATTTTATTGGAGGATATTTTTTGTACAGTTCCATTTACGCCGCAATTGGCGCAGCAGTTGACAACGAAACCGATTCTCAACAATTTTTATTACCGATTATTTTACCATTGATTCTTGGGGTTTATGTTGGATTTTTTAGCGTACTAAACGACCCACACGGAACAATTGCAACGGTTTTTTCTATGGTTCCGTTCACTTCACCAATCGTCATGATGATGCGAATTCCATTTGGAGTGCCATGGTACGAAGTCTTAATTTCATTGACGATTTTATTCGCAACGTTCTTTTTTGTGGTTTGGTTTGCATCAAAAATTTACAGAGTTGGAATTTTAATGTACGGTAAAAAACCCACTTGGAAAGAACTTTACAAATGGTTGAAATATTAATTTTTTTGAAGCCATTTCCTGCTGTCTTTCCAATCTTTTGGTTTTTAAAGAAAAAACCAACAGGATTTTCCCTCCCATCAGGGCTAGGGCACTCGTTTTTTAAGTAAATTTGTCCTCTTTAAAAAATACAAAGCATTTTTAAATAGCTTACCATGCAGAAAATACTAATCATAGAAGACGAAGCCGCTATCCGGAGAGTGCTCACAAAAATTCTCTCCGAAGAAAATGAAACCTATCAGGTAGAAGCCGCTGAAGATGGAATTATTGGTTTAGAAAAAATAAAAAACAACGACTACGACCTGGTTTTGTGCGACATCAAAATGCCAAAAATGGATGGCGTCGAAGTGTTAGAAGCGGTTAAGAAAATAAAACCCGAAATTCCTATGGTCATGATTTCTGGTCATGGCGATATGGAAACAGCCATACAAACCATGCGATTAGGTGCATTTGACTACATTTCAAAACCACCAGACCTAAACCGATTGCTGAACACCGTTCGCAACGCTTTAGACAAAAAGCAATTGGTGGTCGAAAATAAAATTCTAAAGAAAAAAGTAAGCAAAAACTACGAAATGATTGGCAACAGCGAAGCAATCAATCACATTAAATTAATGATTGACAAAGTTGCTCCGACAGAAGCCCGCGTTTTAATTACAGGTCCAAACGGAACAGGGAAAGAACTAGTTGCTCACCAATTGCACGAAAAAAGCGAACGAGCCAATTTTCCTCTAATCGAAGTAAATTGCGCTGCAATTCCAAGCGAATTAATAGAAAGTGAATTGTTTGGACACGTAAAAGGCGCATTTACCTCTGCCGTAAAAGACCGCGCTGGAAAATTCGAATCTGCCGAAGGAGGAACCATCTTTTTGGATGAAATTGGCGATATGAGTTTGTCGGCACAAGCAAAGGTGTTGAGGGCTTTACAAGAAAATATGATCCAAAGAGTAGGCGCAGACAAAGACATCAAAGTGAATGTGCGTGTCGTGGCAGCAACCAATAAAGACCTAAAAACAGAAATTGCAGATGGAAGATTCCGAGAAGATTTGTACCATCGATTGGCAGTAATTTTAATTAAAGTCCCTGCGTTAAATGAACGAAGAGACGATATTGCTTTGTTAATTCATCATTTTTCTGAAAAAATTGCATTGGAACAAGGCAATGCACAAAAACAATTTTCTACAGAAGCTATTGATTTGTTAAAAGCATACGATTGGACAGGAAACATTCGTGAACTCAGAAACGTGGTGGAAAGGTTGATTATTCTTGGTGGAACAGAAATTTCTGAAACAGATGTAAGACTTTTTGTGAGTAAATAAAAGCCCCCTAACCCTCGAAGGGGGAATATAAATCTACAAAATTAACTATTAATATCACAACTTAAAAATTACTCTAATTCGTTCTGCCTATGGCAGAATTCGTAAAATTAAATAAAGAACTTAAAATTTGTGATAATTTTTGAAATTTGTGGCTAAAAAAAATTAAAAACAATATAATTTTCTATTTACTTAATTATCAAAATTATTCACATGATTCTAAAAAAAATAAACGAAAATCTTCAAAAAGCATTGGTTGAAAATGGTTTAACCGAAGCCAACGAAATGCAACAAGAAACATTTTCTACGCTAAAAAGTGGTGCAGATTGTATCGTTATTGCTCCACAAGGAAGCGGAAAAACTACCACAATTGTGCTCAATGTTATTCAACAATTGGTTGCAGAAGGCGAAGAATCTCCTAGGGCTTTAATTATTGTTGAAGATAAAGCCAAAGTTTTGGCCATGGAAGAATTGTTTGAAAAATTGGGTAATTACACCAATTTAAGGGTTTATGGCGTTCATGACAAAGGCGATATGGAATATGACAAAAACTATATTTCTACAGGAATTGATGTTTTGATTGGTACTCCAAACAAATTGAGCGAAATGTTTACAACGGCAGGATACAATGTCAATAGATTGAAAATGTTTATTTTAGACGACGCTGATCCAATTTTAAAACTGCGCCACGAAACTAAAATTATGCGGATATCGAATAGCATTACAAAAACACAAAGAATTATTTTCTCTGAAACTTTAACGGAAAGAATTGAATCTTTGGCAGACAAAATGATGGTGGAACCTTTTTTGTTTGAAATAGAAGAAGAGGAATGATTTTAGATTTGGGATAGGGGATTTGGGATTTGGGAATTTTAAAATAAAACAATTAAAATTAAAAAGCATTATTAAATGGGATTAATGAAAATATTTTCGGGAAGTGAAATCTTAGCACAAGCTTTACAGCAAAAAATTGAAGCAGTTGGTGTAGATACCGTTTTAAAAAACAACATACAATCGGCAAGATTAGCTGGTTTTGGAAATGCTGATTTGGCAGTAGAAGTATTTATTCAAGAAGTAGATTTTGGGAAAGCCAATCCAATTATCGAGGAATTTAGAATGAGCATTTAGCTATCTTGAAAAAGTTTTAGTTTGAATACCAGACCAGAAACAAACATTCCAAAAAGTCCGATGATTGCAAATGAATATTTCAAATTAGTCAATTCTGCGATATAGCCAATGAAGGGCGGGCCAATTAAAAAGCCCAAAAAGCCAATACTAGAAACAATGGTTAAAGCAATGCTTGTTGGTGTTTTCTCGCTTTTACCCGCTTCATTAAAAACGATTGGGACCACATTCGATACGCCAAAACCAACAAGCATAAAGGCAATGGTGCAACTTATTAAATAAGGAAACAAAACCGCTGCATACAATCCAATAGAAATTAATAAACCACTAGAAATTAGTACTTTTTTCGCACCGAATTTGGCAACCAAAACATCACTCAAAAACCGACCGGTAGCCATTGTAATCATAAAAGAAGTGTAGCCTAAAATTGCTAATGCACCAGGAGCTTTAATGATTTCTTTGAAATAAATGCCACTCCAATCAAACATAATCCCTTCACTTGCCATGCAACAAAAGCTAATAATTCCCAGCCAAATTAAGTTATTATCTTGAATTTTAAACGAGAACTTGCGCTGCGTTGCAGCACTTTTCTTTTCTTTAAATGGCACTAGAAATTTATAATTGAAGGCAATCAACAAGCATACAATAACAAAAACTATTGCAAAATGCAACGATGGACTTGCCTTTAACGAAAGCATAATCAAACCAACTAAAGCACCAGAAAATCCTGCCAAACTCCACGAACCGTGAAAAGAGCCCATAACAGGTTTATCGAACAATTGTTGTGTATAAACGCCTTGCGTGTTAACGGCGATGCTGCAAAAATTGGCTATAAAACCAAAAATAAATAGGCCGGTTGCCAAATGCCAACTTTCAGTAGATAAACCTAAAAAAGGCATACATAGCGCATACATCAACAATCCTACAATAGCAGTTTTACGACAGCCATAACGATTTACTACTTTTCCTGACAATGGCATCGCACACAATTGCCCAATAGGAAGCGCAAAAAGAATAGAACCAAGTGCAGCTTCGCTCAGTTTTAAAGTTAATTTTAAATCTGGAATACGACTTGCCCACGAAGCAAAACAAAATCCCATTCCGAAGAAAAAAATGGACATGGCAATTCTAACCCTCCACAAATAGGAAGATTTTGCTTTTTTAAAGCTTTTATTAATTTTTACTTTCGGTAAAATGCTATTCAAAAAACTATATTCGATTAGTGGCATATTGATGGAGCGGAGCGGTTAATATAATTAAGTGTCGTATTAAAAAATATATAATTTATTGCAATTGACTAATTGTATGTTGCTTTTTTACTATTTCGAGACTTTTGACTTTACGACATTAAAACTTTCGACTTAAAGGGGCTATTCAAAGTACTTTTTTAATAAAATATTAGCCGCTAAAAATGGCGAAATAGCATCGTTTTGAACTGCTTTTTTATTTTCCTCAAGTAATTTTATAATTTCTGGATGGTTGTAAAAACTAGCTTTTAATTGCTCGTCGATGGTTTCCATCATCCAAAATTGATTTTGCTCTTTTCGCTTTTCAAAAAAATAATTATTGGATTTTGTCAAACTTTCAAAATCCAAAATCATTTGCCAAACTGCGCTAATTCCATCTTGCGTAATAGCGCTGCAAGTGGCGGTTTTTGGCATCCAACCCGATTTTTTAGCTGGAAAAAAGTGCAAAGCCCTATTGAATTCTATTTTTGCCAAATTGGCTTTTTTAATGTTATCGCCATCCGCTTTATTGATTACAACCGCATCAGCCATTTCCATAATGCCGCGTTTTATACCTTGCAATTCGTCGCCAGCACCAGCAATTTTAAGCAATAAAAAAAAGTCAACCATACTATGAACGGCAGTTTCGCTTTGACCAACACCAACCGTTTCTATAATAACCGTATCAAAACCAAAAGCTTCACAAAGCGTAATGGTTTCACGTGTTTTTCTTGCAACACCACCCAAAGTTTCACCCGATGGACTTGGTCTGATAAAGGCATTTTCGTCTTTAACGAGCTCTTCCATCCTTGTTTTATCACCCAAAATACTCCCATGTGAAATGGTGCTACTTGGGTCAACTGCTAAAACTGCGACTTTCTTTCCTAATCCTGTCAAATGTTTACCGAAAGCTTCAATAAAAGTGCTTTTCCCAACACCCGGAACGCCCGTAATTCCAATTCTGATGGATCTATTGGCAAAAGGCAAACAAACATTGATAACTTCATTGGCTTTTTCTAAATGGGTATTATTGGTGCTTTCCACCAGCGTAATTGCCCTGCTCAAAGCAGTGATATTCCCATTCAAAATGCCATCCACAAACTCTTTTGAAGTAGGTTGTTGCTTTCTAAACTGTTGAATGTTTTCGGCAACATTGGCGCTGAGTATTTCAGGAGGGGAAATACCCGCTTTTTCATGTAGCGCAGATTTTTTAGGCTTTTCTTTCAAAATGAATATTATAATGTGTAAAAATAATACTTTTTTTCTTTTAAAATCTTACCGTAAAGCACAAGCCAATTAAAAAAAAATCTGCACTTAGGTAGTAGCTTGGAAAGCAAATTTAATTTCTAAATTACAAAAAAATAGTTTCTAAAACAGTAAATTTGCATTTCTAAAATAATGCAATGCAAACCCAAGATAGTCCACAAGAAAATATTCAAAAAACGGTCTTTCCAATTTTATTTTCTATTGCATTTGCCCATCTCATCAACGATTTGTTGCAAGCCGTCATCCCTGCCTCCTACCCGATTCTGAAACAAAATTTTCACCTCAACTTTACACAAATTGGTTTGATTACTTTGTGTTATCAATTGGCAGCATCGATTCTTCAGCCGCTAGTTGGGTTGTATACAGACAAAAAACCTCAGCCTCTTTCTCAAATTTTCGCAATGTTTTTTTCACTGATAGGCATTATATTTTTGGCTTATGCCAATAGTTTTTCAACTATATTGATTGCTGTAGTTTTTGTAGGCGTTGGTTCTTCTATTTTTCATCCAGAAGCTTCAAGAATTTCTTTTTTAGCTTCAGGTGGAAAACGTGGTTTGGCGCAATCTATTTTTCAATTGGGAGGCAATTTAGGCACTGCCATTGGGCCACTTTTGGTGGCGCTGATTGTGGTGCCCAATAATCAACAACACATTGTTTGGTTTGCCATTGCTGCAGTTTTGGGACTAATGATTTTGTCGAAAATTGCCGTTTGGTACACCGCACATATTAAATTGCGCTCCGCTAAAAAAATAGTTATAGAATTACCTGATGTTTCTAAAAGAAAAGTAGTTTTTTCGGTGGCTATTTTAATGGTGATTTTGTTTTCAAAGTTTTTTTATACGGCCAGTATTTCAAGTTATTTTACTTTTTATTTGATTGAAAAATTCCATTTATCGGTGCGTGATGCGCAACTTCATTTGGTTTTATACCTTACCGCTGCGGCCTTCGGAACTTTAATTGGTGGGCCTTTAGGCGATAAATTCGGTAGAAAATATGTGATTTGGTTTTCTATACTTGGTGTTGCACCGTTTGCACTGTTATTGCCCTATGCCGATTTGTTTTGGACGAGCGTGCTGTCAGTGATTATTGGAACAATTCTATCCTCTGCTTTTCCTGCAATTTTGGTTTATGCACAAGAATTATTACCGAAAAAACTCGGAATGGTCTCTGGACTTTTTTATGGATTTGCTTTCGGAATGGGCGGACTTGGATCTGCCCTATTGGGAAATCTGGCTGACCATACTAGCATTTATTATGTTTATCAAATTTGTTCTTTTTTGCCATTAATTGGAATAATTGCGTTATTTTTACCCAACCTTAAAAAGAAAAATTAACCTGAAATTGAACTGGTTATGAAATTTCAACTTGAAAAACTCGTAAACATTAAAGGTTTGAGCAATTCCTCTGGATTGGTTTTGCAAAACAACAATTTGTATCTTATTGGAGATAATTCGACTTTCCTTTACCAATACCAACTTCAGGAAAGTACTTTTTTAAAAATTCCGTTGACCGAAAATGCTTCGGATCAAATTGAAAAAAGTGAAAAACCCGACTTTGAATCGATTGTTTTTCACGATAAAAAGTTATTGTTGTTTGGTTCTGGTTCTACTTCAAACCGCGAAAATCTCGTTACTTTTAGCTTAAAAAAACAAAAAGCAAAATGGAGCGATTTGTCTGCTTTGTACAATTTATTGAAAAATAAATTTATGATTTCAGACGACGAATTCAATATTGAAGGAGTAATTTATTATAAAAAAAGCATTTTCTTTTTTCAACGGGGCAATTCCCAATCTTCTAAAAACGGAATTATTGAAATTAACGATAAGAAACATTCTTTAGATTTCCATCCATTTGAGTTGCCAGAAATTAATGGTACGCGATTTACATTTACGGATGCGACTGTTGTAAAAAACAAGATTTATTTTTTGGCTTCGGCAGAAAAAACAGATTCAACTTATAATGATGGCGAAGTTTTGGGAAGTTTGATGGGCTGCATCGACATTAAATCGAAAAAATTAGAATTCACTAAGATAATTTCCGACCATCAAAAGTTTGAAGGCATTGCGCTTTATAAAAAATCAAAAGGCGAAATTCAGTTTTTGCTTTGCGAAGACAATGATTTAGAAAATTCAGATTCTATAATCTATAAATTAGTTGTAGTATTTTAATTTTCAATTATCATAAGTGTTCTAAACTTTCTTTTCAATTTCTCGCATACTGTCCATTTTTTTGTGTGCCAAAAATCCTTTGATATCTTCAAAATGTTCAACAACACGTTTATTAGTAAATTCAAAAACTTTGGTTGCCAAGCCATCAAGAAAATCCCTGTCGTGAGAAACTAAAATTAAAGTGCCATCAAAATCGCGCAAAGCATCTTTGATAATGTCTTTGGTTTTCATGTCCAAATGGTTCGAAGGTTCGTCGAGAATAAGCAAATTGACTGGCTCTAACAAAAGTTTTATCATTGCCAATCGGGTTTTTTCACCACCAGAAAGCACTTTTACTTTTTTGGTAACATCATCTCCATGAAACATAAATGCACCTAAAATGTCTTTGATTTTCGTTCTTACATCGCCAACAGCAATATCATCAATCGTCTCAAAAATAGTGGCATTTTCATCTAACAATGAAGCTTGATTTTGGGCAAAATAACCAATCTGTGCATTATGACCAATTTCTGCGCTTCCGCTATTGATTTCAATTTCTTTCATGATAGCTTTTATCATGGTAGATTTTCCTTCACCGTTTTTACCCACAAAAGCTACTTTTTCGCCACGTTCGATTACTAAATTGGCATTTTTAAAAATCACTTTGTCTCCGTAAGATTTTTCAAGATCTTTCACAATCACAGGATATTGCCCTGAACGAATCGCTGGAGGAAATTTCAGTTTTAATGCAGAAGTATCGACTTCATCCACTTGAACAATCACTAATTTTTCAAGCATTTTCACACGCGATTGAACGGCATCTGTTTTAGAAAAAGTCCCCTTAAATCGGTCAATAAAAGTCCTGTTATCGGCAATCATCCGTTGCTGCTCGTCGTAAGCTTTTTGTTGATGCATACGGCGGTCTTTTCGCAATTCGAGGTAATGCGTGTATTTTGCCTTATAGTCGTAAATTCTTCCCATCGTAACTTCGATGGTTCGGTTGGTAATGTTATCGACAAAAGTTCTATCGTGCGAAATAACAACTACTGCTTTGGCAGCATTGATTAAGAAATCTTCCAACCATTGGATACTTTCAATGTCCATGTGATTGGTTGGCTCATCAAGAAGGATTAAATCTGGTTTCTGCAAAAGTATTTTTGCCAATTCAATTCTCATTCTCCAACCACCAGAAAATTCAGAAGTTTGACGTGTAAAATCCTCTCTAAGAAAACCTAAACCCGTTAAGATTTTCTCTACTTCCGCTTCATAATTGACTTCTTCGATGGCATAAAATTTTTCGCTCAAGTCTGATACGCGCTCTATCAATTTCATGTATTCGTCACTTTCATAATCGGTGCGAATGGTCAATTGCTCGTTGATTGCCTCGATTTCATCTTTCATTTTGAATATTTCACCAAATGCTTTTGACGCCTCTTCCATTACAGTTGCACCATCGGTAGTTAACAAATGTTGCGGCAAATAGGCAATCACCGCTTCTTTTGGAGCAGAGATATTTCCTGTAGATGGCTTTGCTTGACCTGAAATTATTTTTAAAAGGGTAGATTTTCCAGCACCATTTTTACCCATTAGGGCAATTTTATCGTTCTCGTTGATAGAGAAAGTTACATCGCTAAAAAGTGTTGTTCCGCCAAATTGCACGGATATGTCGTTGACTGTGATCATTGTTTTGTATAGTATAATGATAGGTAAATTCTATAAATTTACAACTGAATTGCTTGCTTATTCCTTCTCGTAGCGTTCCATTTCTCGGTCGTAGAATGCATTGGCTTGAATGATTAGATTTTCCATTTCAGCATTCAATTCTGCTTCATCCAAATCTTCATCGTCTTCTATAAATTCTACCTCATCGTCTTTTAAATTGATTATAAAACGGGGATAGTCAAGGTGAATGATAAAAATATCTTCGGGAAAATCGGTATTGTCACCGAGTAAAAATTTAGGTAATTCCATATAGATTTAAGATTGTAAGCCTCCCCCAACCCCTCCAAAGGAGGGGAGAAGAAACTATATCATGATTTAATTGTTTTTGTTTTTTGAAATTGTCATTGTTGTTGATATTGCAATTGTCATTGCCATTGAAGTCTTATTTATCCGACAAAATCACAGGCGAGTTTTTTCCATTCATGAAAATAACTTTTGCGTTTGGCGAAGTGGCGATTTCTTTTTGGGCTTTAATTTGTTCGTATTGCAATTGTTTGTCGGACAATCCTGTTGAAATAATCTTTTGATAGTCTGCGATTCCTTGTGCTTCAACTCTTTTTCGTTCCGCTTCTTGTTTTTCTTTTTGCAGTACGAAAGTCATTTTTTGCGCTTCTTGCTCAGCGTTAATTTTACTTTCAATAGTCGTTTTTACAGATGCCGGAAGGTTGATATTTCTTATTAAAAGTTGCTCTAAAACCAAGCCTCTTTTTTTGAAATCATCTTCAATACTTTTAAAAATACGTTGTTGAAACTCATTTCTTTTTGTAGAATACAAAGCCACAGCGTCATAATAAACTGCGTTGTCACGAATTCTAGTTCTAGTGATTGGACGCACAATTTTATCCGTATAGTTCTCGCCAATTTGCTTATAGATTTTTGGTGCATCGGCAGGCAGAATTCTATACAAAACGGTCAGGTCGATTACTACTTCTAAACCATCATTTGACAATACACGAATGGCATCATCACCCGATTTTTCTCCTTCGTCATGAATGGCAGACATGGTATAATTTTGAGTTTGAATATCAAAATCAGTCACATCCAACAAAGGATTTATCAAGTGTAAACCACTTTCTAAAACACCCGCTTGAACACTTCCATAAAGCGATTGAACGCCTACTTTTCCTGCATTAATTTGCTTGAACATCGACGAAAACAAACCTAAACCAATCAATGCAAAACCAACAATTCTCAGTGGATTTGAAAATTTTGAAAGTGGATTTGCCACATTATTTTTTAAAGTAAAACCAACAAAAAACAAGATAATTCCGAGGATAATAAATAGTGTCATTTTTTAAAATTTAATTTTATACTGATTATACGTTAGTTTGTTAAATTAGTTACAAGATTCAAAAAACAAATTCCAAAACCCAAATTCTAAATTCTAAATTCTACACTTTCTTAGTCAATCGATCAAATCGAATATAAAGAAACAAAGCCGCAACGGTCAATCCTGCTAAAAGCCCAATCCAGATGCCAACCGCCTTTAAATCGGTATATTTACACAAATAAAAAGAGATTGGAAAACCAACAATCCAATAGGCGACAAAGGTAATGTACATCGGAATTTTCACATCTTGCAAACCTCTCAAAGCGCCTAAAACAACTACCTGAATTCCATCTGAAATTTGAAAAACTGCGGCTACTAGCAACAATTGCGCTGTAATTTTAATCACTTCTTGGTTGTCTACAACTTGTTTTACATCGTTCATATTCAAAAATAAATGAGGCAAATATTGATTCAAAAGAAAAAACAAAAGGGCAAAAAATGTTTCTAAAATAATCGCCAATAGAAAAATAGAACGGGCCACGATTATAAGGTTTTTCCGATCGTTCAATCCTTTTTGATTGCTTACCCGAATCATTGCTGTTACGTTTAATCCCATCGCAAACATAAACGTAGTTGTTGCCAATGTTAATGCAATTTGATTGGCAGCTTGAGCGTTTTTACCAATTGTTCCGGATAGCCAAACGGCTGCTGTAAAAAGTGCGACTTCAAACAACATTTGCATCGCCGAAGGAAATCCAAGGTTTGTGATTTTTCTTAAGACAGATTTTTTCAAATCTTTCAACTTAAAATTTTCAAAATATACGCCTAGTTTTTTATTTTTTCTCAAAAGCAAATCCATAAAAACTACCATCATAATCCTCGAAATGACTGTTCCAAGTCCTGCGCCTAAAATACCTAACTTTGGAAAAATCCAAACACCATAAATCAGTACGTAATTGAAAAAAATATGCACCACGTTAGCCATAAAAATGGCATACATCGAATATTTTGTTTGAGATAATCCGTCAGCAAATTGTTTGTAACCTTGGTAAACTATTACTGGAATGAGCGAAAATGCTACCCAATCAATGTATGGCGCTGCCATTATTACTACTGCTTCTGGCTGGTGCATCAAAAGCATTAATGGTTTAGAAAGTACAACTAAAATAAAGAGTAAGACTCCCAAAATCGAACATAACAACATACCATGGTGAAAAGTACTTTTTATTTTTGAGTGGTCGTTTTCGGCATCTGCTTCTGCAATTATGGGTGTGATTGCCGTAGAGAATCCAATTCCTATCGACATGGCAATAAAAATAAAACTATTTCCTAAAGAGACTGCTGCCAATTCGGTAGTTCCGAGATTTCCCACCATTAGATTATCAACAATCCCTATTAAGGTGTGGCCTAACATTCCTAAAATAACTGGATAAGCCAATTTGAGATTGTATGAAAATTCTTTTGTGTATTGGGAAAAGTTCACTTTTTTATTTTTAGTTGGCAAAGATAAAGAGTTGCCATCAATTCTTAGTCATTTCTGATAGATATAACTTTTAGATCATCCAAAATTATAGATAATATAAAATCTCGTAACAAAACCTGGCAATGTTATAACTTTATTATAGTGCGCCAAAGCTACTTTTGCACCCTGAAATGAAAGGACAAAATCCTTCAAAAAAAAATAAATTTAAAATAAAGAAAATGAAAATTACAAAATTAAAATCGATTTTATTTGTTGCAATTGCTACACTTTTTATCACTAACGCCAATGCACAAGATGTTAAAACTGAAAATTATGACCAAGGTTTCCGCTTAGGACTTGGTATAAATGCTGGACTTCCAACCAACACAGAGGTGTATAATTTCGCACTTGGTGGAGATGTTAGGTTGCAATACGATTTAACGCAAAGGTATTCTGTGGTTTTAACTACAGGTTTTACCAATTTGTTCATCAACGATGGTGTGAAAGATTTAGGATTTATTCCTGTGAAAGCGGGTTTCAAAGCCTTTGTTTTCAAGAATCAATTTTATGTTTTGGGCGAAATTGGTGGTGGAATTGCAGTTACCAATGGCTACAAACAAGACACTTATCTTTGGGCTCCTGGTGTTGGATACGCTAACAAATACATCGATTTGAGTTTGCGTTACGAAGCATACACAGAATACAACACCAATCAAATTGGATTGAGAGTTGCTTACGGATTTAAGCTGTAAAAATCTAAATAATCGAATAAAGAAGACGCCAATTGGCGTCTTTTTTCTTTAAAAATCAATAGTGCTTGAATAAAATTAATTTATAAAGCTCTTAAGTTAAAAATCTCGGAAAGACGCCAAGACGCTAAGTGTATTGAAATTTTTGGTCACTTAATAATCATCTGTGTTTATCTCACAATATTTATTTTTTTCGGAGTTCGATGATTATTCAATTTCTTGTGCAATCTTCTTTTTAATGGTGATTTCATCTTTTAGTTCTTTATTTAAAAGTAAATATACTATTTTTGAAGAGCTATTTCCTGCTATCCGCTAAATCTTTTCCTCGCTAAAGAAGCAAGAAAAAGGATACCGCTGCTATCTGGGCTAGGGCAGCAATATTTAAAATAAAAAACATAATAAAAGATTAAAATGCAAACGCAAATCAATTCGGTAATTCTTCAAGCACTCGAGCTTATTCTTGGGAAACAATATGTTTTTACCGATATAGACACCAGAAATAAATATGGTCACGACGAAACAGAAGACTATGTTTTTCCGCCATCGGTGGTGGTGAAACCTTCGGATACAAATGAAATCGCTGCTGTTTTGAAGTTGGCAAATCAACATAAAATTCCGGTGACGACCATTGGTGCTCAAACGGGTTTGAGTGGCGGTGCCTTGTCGATTTATGAAGGCATTGGACTTTCGACCGAACGTTTGAACAAGATTATCCATATCGACGAACAAAATCTTCAGGTGGTTGTGGAACCAGCTGTGATCACACAGGTTTTGCGTGAGGCAGTGAATGAAAAAGGACTTTTTTATCCTCCAGATCCAAGCAGTCAAGGCAGTTGCTGGATTGGTGGCAACGTTGCCGAAAATGCGGGTGGTGCAAGGGCAGTGAAATATGGTGTTACGAAAGACTATGTTTTGAATCTCGAGGTGGTTTTGGCAAACGGCGAAATCATTTGGACGGGTGCCAACACCCTGAAAAACGCTACGGGTTACAACCTCACACAATTGATGGTGGGAAGCGAAGGAACATTAGCCGTTATTACCAAAATCGTGATGAAACTGTTGCCAAAAGTAAGCAATAATGTGTTGATGTTGGTGCCGTTTTATCAAGCGGAACAAGCTTGCGAGGCAGTTTCTGCGATTTTTAGGGCTGGCATTGTGCCGAGTGCCTTGGAGTTTATGGAGCGCGATGCAATTGACTGGACGCTTAAATACAACCCGAATATTAGCGTGGTGGTGCAACCCGAAGTGCAAGCGCATTTGTTGATTGAAGTGGATGGGAATTATCCGGACGTTTTGTTTCAAGAAGCGGAGAAAATAATGATGGTGGTGGAGCAATTTCAAATTGACGATGTGCTTTTTGCGGATACAGAAGACCAAAAAAATGCGTTGTGGAAAATGCGCCGCTCAGTGGCAGAGGCGGTGAAAGCCAATTCTGTTTATAAGGAAGAAGACACGGTTGTGCCAAGGTTTGAATTACCAAAACTGTTGGCAGGCATCAAGGAAATTGGGAATAAATATGGTTTTAAATCGGTGTGTTATGGACATGCTGGTGATGGGAATTTGCATGTTAACATTATTAAAGGCGAGATGACCGACGAAAACTGGCAAACAGAAGTTACGAAAGGCATTCGGGAAATTTTTGAGTTAACCGTAAGCTTAAAAGGCACAATTTCTGGTGAACATGGGATTGGTTTTGTGCAAAAAAACTACATGGACATCGCTTTTTCTGATGTTGAATTGCAATTGATGAAAGGCATAAAAGCTGTTTTTGACCCTAACAATATTCTTAATCCTGGGAAGATTTTTCCGGATTAGGAATTACAGGTATTTATAGTTTTTAAAATTTTAAAGTTGGATGACATAATTACAAAGTGTCGTCGTATAATTGTAAAGTAGGATAGTATAATTGTAAAATGTCATCATATAATTGTAAATGAGGATAGCATAATTATAAAGTGTCATCGCATAATTGTAAAATAGGATAGCATATTTATAAAGTGTAATTGCATAATTGTAAATTAGGATAGCATAATTATAAAGTGTAGTCGTATAATTGAACAGTGGGATGGTATAATTGCAAAATGTCATTGCATAATTGTAAAGTAGGATAGCATAATTGCAAAAAGTCGTTGCATAATTTAAAAGTATGTTGACATGATTGCAAAGTAGGCTAAATGAGAAACTGAATTTGCAAGAGAAGTTAAATGTATTATTTTATGGCCATTGTCAAGGGTTTTAATTTGTAATTTGGATTGTAATTGATTTTAATTACAATTGAAAAAACATAAACTGCGTAGGTACAAATGGAATTAATAATACTTTATGCAAAGATATGAGACCATTACGGAACTTTTCAGATGAACACTTTGTAGAGCGCGGTACAAATGGATTAAATAATACTTTCCGCAAGGTCGGGACCATTGCGGAGCATTTCGGAGGAACACTTTGTAGAGCGGGGGTGATTTGATACAATAAATTGTTTTCAACTGAATATTGTTTTTCAACTATTTTTTTTAAGTTTGTAATTAAATAAAGAAAGTTTATACTCAACTCTATTAATTTCGAATTTGTTTATCTTTGAATTTTAATGAATACCTGAACTAAAATATGAAGAAAATTATTTTATTTTTGTTATTAACTACATCATTGATTTCTTGCACACAAAATGAGGGGTCTAAAACTCCCGCAGATATGCAAGTTTTGATATTAGGAAAATGGAATTTAGTCTCAGACACTTTCGGTACAGCGAACAATCCTGTGGAAAACATCACTACTTGTCAAAAGGAATTTTGGCAATTTGATTTTAAAAATAATAATGAAATTGTTTTTAGATCTACAAGCGATGACCCTTCATTAACATCTAGTCAATGTGATCCAAAACTTCTCAATTATACTTATTCAATCAGTAATGGTACGCTTATTATGACTCCTGTCAACGGCGGATATTCAGCATTTACTGGTATTATTAAATCCCTTTCTAACACTCAATTGGTTCTTCGGGGTGGTATTGATACAAATAATAAATTTAGAACGTTCACCTTTAAGAAGCAATAAAAAAACAAGTAAATTAAAATAAATATTTTAAATACTTTTTATTTTATCAATAGCAGCAATAAAAACCTGCTACGTCAAATTTTCCTCTGAAATGCTTTGTAAACGTGTCCTTAATTAGAAGAGTTTTTGAAAAAAATTTGTCTCGGAAATGGTTATAAAAGAATATCACGTTGATTAAGATTTCTGTAACAATAAAAATAACCATCTCCTCCTACCCCTTCAAATAAGCTTCTCGCACTTTTTTAAACAAATTAGAAGAATATACAAAATCGGTAACTGCTTGGTTGTCTGTTTTAAAAATCTCTTCTTTGGTGCCTTGCCAAGCTTTTAGTCCATTTTTGAGGAAGACAATGTTTTCGCCAATTTCCATTACCGAGTTCATGTCGTGGGTGTTGATCACGGTAGTGATGTTGTATTCTTCAGTGATTTCTTTAATCAAATTATCGATAAGAATGGAAGTGTTTGGGTCTAAACCAGAGTTGGGTTCGTCGCAAAAAAGGTATTTTGGGTGGTTGACAATTGCGCGGGCGATGGCGACCCGTTTTTGCATTCCACCCGAAATTTCTGAAGGAAGTTTGTTATGGGCGTCTATCAAGTTGACTCTTGTTAAGACAAAGTCTACCCTATCACTAATTTCCGAGCGATTGTTGTTGGTAAACATCTTGAGTGGAAAACCAACATTCTCAGCAACCGTCATTGAGTCGAACAGCGCACTTCCTTGGAAAACCATTCCGATTTCTGTTCGTAATTCTCGTTTCTCATCTGCTGAAAGTGAGGCGTAGATTCTGCCGTCAAATTCAATTGCTCCAGCATCTGGCGAGAAAATACCAAGCAAACTTTTGAGTAAAACTGTTTTTCCAGAACCGCTTTGCCCAATGATTAAATTGGTTTTTCCTGTTTCAAAAACAATGGAAATTCCCTTTAAAACTTTGCTTTCGCCGAACGATTTTTCTATGTTTTTTACTTCTATCATTATGTTAAAAGTAATTGTGTTAAAATATAATTCATCAAAATGATGGTTACCGAAGTCCAAACAAAAGCGACGGTACTCGCCTTCCCTACTTCGAGTGCACCACCTTTCATGTAAAAACCATGAAAAGAAGGAATCGTAGCCAACAGCAAGCCGAAAATAAATGTTTTTATGAATGCGTAAGCAATATGAAACGGAATAAATTCAATTTGAAGTCCTTCGATAAAATCTACGCTTGAGCCAAAACCGCCATACACAGTTGCGAAAAAACCACCAAAAATGCCTAGAAACATTCCGATGCCAATTAAAAATGGATATAAAAGCAATGCAATTAATTTTGGAAAAACCAAATAATTGACGGCGTTTACACCCATCACTTCTAGCGCATCAATTTGTTCGGTAACACGCATTGTTCCTATACTTGAGGTAATGAACGAACCCATTTTTCCGGCCATAATCACAGAAATAAAAGTGGGGGCAAACTCTAAAATGATGGATTGTCTAGTTGCAAAACCAATTAAATTTTTAGGAATTAGTGGATTGGTTAAATTCAATGCTGTTTGAATGGCGACAACTCCTCCAACGAAAAAAGAAATAAAGGCAACAATTCCAAGTGAACCAATGATTAAGTCATCGATTTCTTTGAAAATCAATCCTCGCATGACAGAAAATTTGGTTGGTTTTCTGAAAATTTCTTTCCACATAAGGAAATACCTTCCAATTTGGGACAAATAACGGACTAACATCATAGTATTAAAATTAGGTCAAAAATAGTTATAATTAATTAGAAAATTTGTCAATTGGATGATTAGAAAATTGGATAATTAGATAATTAGATGATTTTTTAATTCCATAATTTCTGCCTCATTTTTTTCCTACGGTAATTTTTAATGAATGTTGCTTGTTCATTTGTGACTAAAAGTGGCGTTTTGTTCCGTTTTGCTTTCCAAAAGCCCTGTATATAATCTAAAAACAAAAGTGGTTTTTTCTTCAACAAAGCTAATTTTAATGAAGCAATTGCAGTGATAAAAAAACCATAACCTAAAGTATAAAATGCTTCTCCCTGCTTATACCGGGCGGTTTTATTGTAGTTTGCGCCTGTTGGTTTAAGGTGTTTAACTTTCAAATTTTGATCGGTAACTACTTTCCAACCATAAAATTTAGCCAACAATTCGTCAACTGTGTCCCAGCCCATTGCAGGCTTGAGTCCGCCAATTTCTTCAAAACAAGCCTTGCGGAAGGCTTTGAATGCGCCACGAATGTGGTCTTTGTCGGTGAGGTTTTCTAGAATCCAATCGTGGTTTTTTTCGATGTATGCAAAACCACCCGCCATTCCAATTGAATCGTCCGATTGAAAAATGGATAAAATGGTTTCGAAATAATTATCAGGCAATATTAAATCTGCATCGAGCTTCACAATGATATCAAAATCTGCATCAACTGTTTCAAAACCTTTTTGAAAGGCACGAATGACTTTGCTTCCTGGCAAATGAATGGCTTCTGAAGTTGTGTTGACAAAACTGATGATGCTATGTTTTGCTGCAAAATCTTCTAAAATTGAAGCAGTCTCATCGGTAGAATTGTCATTAACGACCACTATTTTAGAAGGCAAAACAGTTTGAGAAAGCAGCGAATTTAAAGTTAAAGCAATAAATTGTGCTTCATTGTGCGCCGGAATTATGATGTAATATTTCATTTTTATTAGGAAGTCGAGTGCAAATATCTTTATTTTTGTTGTCATTTAGAAATTAAAATAATTTGAAAAATAATATTGCGGTCATTATTGTCACCTTTAACGGAGAAATATGGATACAAAAGTGTTTAAATTCAATTTTAACCGCCGATTGTAAACTGCAAATATTTGTTGTTGACAATGCTTCAACTGACGGCACCATCAAATTATTAGAGGATTTTAAGACAATTCATGTAATTGAGAGTAAAATTAATTTAGGATTTGGAAAAGCTAATAACCTGGCTGTCAAAAAAGCGATGGAAGCTGGATTTGATACTTTCTTTTTATTGAACCAAGATACTTGGATTTTTGAGCATACCGTTTCAAATCTGGTGCAGAAAATGAATGAAAATCCAAATTATGGCATTTTAAGCCCGTTGCATTATAGCGCAAATGGCATTGATCTAGATAGTAATTTTGAGAAATATTACAATAATCCAGCTAAGATTAACTCAAATTCAAATATCAAAAATGCGGACTTCGTGAATGCTGCAGCATGGTTAGTTTCAAAAAAGTGTTTTGAAAAAGTAGGCTTTTTTGATCCTATTTTTAGTCATTATGGTGAAGATAGAAATTTTTGTAACCGGGTTTTATACCATAATTTTGAAATTGGAATTATCGATAATGCTAAGATTTGCCATGATAGAATTATCAAAAGAAGTTTCGAAAAGGACATTTTACAATCGAAATATTTGATTTTAAATAATTTAATTAACATTAATATTCCTTTATTATCCAGCATATTAAAAAGTTTTAAGCAGGTTTTTGGCTTGCCAAAATTCTTTTTTAAAGAATATAAGTTTAAAAAATCATTGTTGTTTTTGCATGAATTATTAATTTATTTTTTTGGGACATTTGTTAATCTAAGTCAAATAATAG
>Ga0209551_1000179_pt1 | contig 22170 bp, 3 predicted proteins | sample LauGreSuBDMM15SD_2_FD_187568 | JGI IMG/M metagenome (GOLD analysis project Ga0209551, IMG submission 187568) | Freshwater lake microbial communities from Lake Michigan, USA - Su13.BD.MM15.SD (SPAdes) (version 3) | ecosystem: Environmental > Aquatic > Freshwater > Lake | place: Lake Michigan, USA... | reverse complement strand
ATTCTAAGGTGGCCTTGACTGCTTATGAAAGGTATGTAAATGAAGAGGATTATACGCTAAAAAGCAGTCATTTGAAAGACCATTTATTGGCCATAAAGCGACATGTTGACCAGCTGAGTGAGAAGAATTATTCCGATTTATACCAAATGGAAAGTCCGAATTTTGTATTGCTTTTCATACCGATAGAACCAGCATTTGCGGTTGCTTTGAACGAAGATTTAACACTCTATAATCGTGCTTTTGAAAAGAACATTATTATCGTTACACCATCTACGCTTTTAGCCACTTTACGCACTATTGATAGCATGTGGTCCAACCAGAAACAACAGGACAATGCGATGGAAATTGCACGTCAAGCCGGAGCGTTATATGATAAATTTGAGGGTTTTGTTGCCGATTTACTCAAAGTAGGACTTAAAATTAAAGATTCAAAAACCGAATACGATAATGCAATGAATAAACTGGTCGAAGGAAGTGGCAACTTGATCGCTAGGGTGGAGAACCTTAAAAAAATGGGTGCAAAAGCCAAAAAATCTTTACCTGAAAGTATTTTAAACCGTGCTGATAATGGTGAAGGTTGATTTAGTCAGTTTTCAGTGTTCAGTCTCAGTTTTCAGTGGTCAGTCTCAGTTTTCAGTCTCAGTTTTCAGTCACAGTGTTCAGTGTTTTTAATTTTCACATTATCTAATTATCTAATTATCTAATTTTCAAATTTTCAAATTATCACATTTTCTAATTTCCTAATCAAATAACAATGGAATACAAAACCGTACAAGCTTCAAAAGTAGTTATTTCGCAATTGATGTTGCCTTCCTATACCAATTTTAGTGGTAAAATTCATGGTGGCTATATCTTGTCGCTACTAGATCAAATTGCATTTGCAACTGCATCAAAATACTCTGGCAATTATTGCGTAACAGCTTCCGTAGATACCGTAGATTTTGTGAATCCGATAGAAGTAGGCGAGTTAGTCACCATGAAAGCTTGCGTCAATTATGTGGGAAGAACATCTATGATTGTTGGTATTCGGGTGGAAGCAGAAAATATACAAACAGGAAAAGTCAAGCATTGCAATTCCTCCTATTTTACGATGGTGGCTAAAAATGAAAAAGGCGAAAGTGTTGAAGTGCCAAGACTTTTTCTTTGTAATCTAGAAGAAGTAAGGCGATTTTACAAGTCTGTTCACCACGTAGCTTTAAAAAAACAAAAAGACTTGAACGAAGATAATTTTGATTATAAATCAAAAGAAGCCCTCGAAAATTTATCGCGATACAATGTTAAATTAGAAATGTAATGCGTTTTGCAGCAGCTTTCAAGAAAATAGTTTCTGAGGAGGAATTGCATAATAATATTTTTATAAGCAGGAAATAAAACTTATATTTGAACACAAATTATAAGGATAATGAAACAAAAATACCTTTATTTGACGCTTTTCATAATGGTGCTTTGCGCTTGTTCAAGAAACAAAGACGAGCAATATACGCCTATTCCTCCAACTCCTTTTCAAATTAATTTAGCAGACGTTCCTTATGCGAAATTATCTGACTATCATTTTTTCAAAGGAGATTTAAAGACTTTAACGCCTACCGACACTGTTTTGCCATACAAACCAGCTAGCGAACTTTTTGCAGATTATGCCCACAAAAAGCGCTTTGTTTGGATGCCAAAAAATGTGAAAGCAACTTACGATGGTGACGACAATGTTTTGGATTTTCCCGTTAGCACTTTTTTTATAAAAACATTTTTTTACGACAATGTTTTGCCTTCTAATACAACGAAATTAATTGAAACCCGTGTTTTGGTAAGAAAACCCGATGGCTGGAAATTCTATGATTATATCTGGAACGAAGACCAAACAGAAGCCATTTTAGACACCGATGGGCAAGGAAAAAACGTGCCTGTTACTTGGATGGAAAATGACATTCAAAAAAGTGTCAATTACAAAATTCCAGCACAAACAGAATGCGCTACTTGCCATAAATTAAATCCGACTGGTAACAAAGAATTGTCTATTCCTATTGGTCCAAAACCGCAAAATTTGAATTTCGATTATAGTTATGGTGCTACCACAATGAATCAGTTAGAAAAATGGGTTGCAATGGGATTTTTAGACAGTTCCACTCCAGACAAAACAGCTATAAAATCAGTGGTGGATTGGACCGATACCAGTAAATCTCTAGAATTAAGAGCACGTTCCTATATTGATATTAATTGTGCACATTGCCATCGCCTCGGAGCGCATTGCGATTATGTTCCTCAAAGGTTTAACTTTAGCAATACGAATTTAGGAACTTTTGGAATTTGCTTAACACCATCTGCGCAATTGGGCAATAATCCTTTTATTATCAATGCCGGAAATGCAGATCAATCGATGGTGGTTTATAGAATGTCATCTACAGCAGAATCAGAAATGATGCCAATTATCGGTCGTCGATTGGTCCATCAAGAAGGATTACAACTCATTAAAGACTATATCAATTCGTTGCCAAGAACTTGCAGATAATCAACATAAAGTCAATCATTATGAAAAAAATTACCTTATTTCTTTTTTTATTATTAAACGCTGCTTTTGCTAAAGCACAAGACTCGTGTTCAACATCAGTAGGAATTGCAGCAGGAATTCACACAGTTGAGGCAGTAGATGGAACAGAAATTCCAACACCCATTTGTGCCGCAAATGGAACTGGTGCAACCCATGGCAAGTGGTTCAAATATACCCCGTCACAGCAATATTCTGTCATCATTTCTACAGATTACGAAATCAATACTGACAAAGATACCCGCGTTCATATTTATACCGGAACTTGCGGCAATTTAACTTGTTGGGCTGGTGATGACGATAACGGTATAATTGGAAATGGTTATTTGTCCATTGCTCAATTTGATGTTATGGCAGGTACGACTTACTACATTGCCTTCGACGACAGATGGAATGCAAGTGGATTTGAGTTTCAATTGATAGAAAATCCATATGTTGCGCCTGTAATTGCTTTTATACCCACCACCATTCCAACTAGTTCAAGCATTTGCGCTGTGGTAGATATGAATGGTGATTTTTTAGATGATATTGTAACGACAGGAACCAATCAAATGACGGTTTTATACCAGCATTTAGACAATAGTCCGTTTACGCAAAGTGCTTATCCGTTGCCAGATTTAACAGCGGCGCCAAGTTGGAGCATTGCGGCTGGCGATTATGATAAAAATGGCTATAACGATTTGGTTTTTGGAAGTGGTAACAGGTTAGCGGTAATTAAAGCAAACCCAACAGGAACTGGTTATACGGAAATTGCTTACCCGCAAAATATTTTTACGCAACGCACCAACTTTATAGATGTTGATAACGATGGTAATTTAGATTTATTTGCTTGTCATGATGTCGCACAAAGCCACGTTTACCGCAACACAGGAAGTGGAGATTTACTATTTGATATTGCCATGTTTCCTACTTTGGCGGTAGGCGGAAACTACGCTTCTATTTGGACGGATTATAATAATGATGGGCATGCGGATATGTATATGGCAAAATGCCGCGGTGGTGCCGTGGAGGGTGATCCGCAAAGAATAAATTTATTGTATGAAAATAATGGAGATGGCACTTATACAGAGGTGGGAGCAGATGCCGGCGTGAATGATGGCGCGCAATCTTGGTCAACTGCAATTGAAGATTTTGATAATGATGGCGATATGGATTTCATCGTATCTAACATTTCAGATCAAAACCGTTTCTACAAAAACAATGGTGATGGCACTTTTACAGACATTTATAGTACGACAGGAATTGATGCGCAAGTGGGTTCGTGGGAAATTCAATCCGGAGATTTTAACAATGACGGATTCGTAGACTTTTTGTGGCAGAACAACAAAGAATTGTATCTGAACAATGGTGATTTAACTTTTACAGGATATGACTTACCGTTTAGCGAAGGGGGAATTGGCGACTTGAACAATGATGGTTTTTTAGATGTTCAGTTCGACAACCAAGTGTTTTTGAATGTACCCAATGCGAACAATTGGATAAAAGTAGGTTTGCAAGGAACTACTAGCAATATCAATGGAATAGGGGCGCGTGTAGAACTTTTTTATGCCAACGGACAACAAATAAGAGAAATACGCAGTGGAAACGGTTTTAGTCACCAGAGTTCTTTCAATGCTAGTTTTGGAATCGGAACAGCAACAACAATTGATAAGATTGTTGTAAAATGGCCATCAGGATTGGTGGATGAATTTCTGAATCCTGCTGTCAATACCTTTTTAAAAGTTACAGAAGGAACTGCTTTGAGCGTTAATCAAAATGACAAGACCGTTGATTTTAATGTTTATCCAAATCCTGCAAGAGACACCATTAATTTTGAATTGGACAATAACAAAACAACGATAACGGATGCTTTTATTACAGACATGAATGGCAAAATTGTACTTAATCCCACTTCAGTGCAAAATACCATCGACATTCATTCCCTTTCAAAAGGAAGTTATATTCTGATTTTGAAGGACGCTAATAAAAAGATATTTAAACATAAAATCGTAAGATTGGTTGTCGGTTGATGGTTGTCGGTTGTCGGTTGTCGGTTGTCGGTTGATGGTTCCAAGTTTCAAGTTTCAAGTTTCAGGTTAGAGGTTATGGGTTATGGGTTATGGGTTATGGGTTATTAGGTTATAGGTTGATGGTTTCAAGTTGGAGTTAATAATCGTTCATACACTATCCATACACTATCCATACACTATCCATACATTATCCATACTGTATCCATACTTGAACTCCTTTTTTAGGTTAGAGGTTATGGGTTATTAGGTTATGGGTTATTAGGTTATGGGTTATTAGGTTATTAGGTTATGGGTTATTAGGTTATTAGGTTATAGGTTATTAGGTTAGGGGTTGATGGTTGTCGGTTGTTGGTTGCAAGTTTCAAGTTACAGCGTTCAATGAAAAATCTTTAAATCTTCAAATTTTCAAATTCTCTCATTCTCCCATTACCTCATTACCTCATTACCTCATTACCTCATTTTCTCATTTTCAAATTTTCAAATTCTCTCATTCTCCCATTCTCCCTCTTCATGTTCCCAGAGGTTCTCGATGCGCTTTTTAGAGGCCTCTATATATAGGTATAAAAAAGATAAAAATTCAAACAGAAAACCCTTGCGTAATTTGCCTGAAAATAAAACAAAAAAACAATCTAAGGCAATCTATGCAATCTATGCAATCTGGTAGATTTAAAAACCCCAATCACTCTATTTTAAAAAACAACCCAATTAGGTTAAAAAATGATTGTGTTTATGTAAAACAACATCTTTTTTGATTTTCTTCAGATTTTTTCATTCAATTTCATTTAATGTGTTGTAAAAGTCAGTAAAAGTTGGCTTTCTGTGGTTTGTTTTTAGTTGTTTGTTGTATTTTTAATAAAAAATGTTGCAATATATAAAAAACATATCTATTTGTTTTCGTGGTATTTACAGTACTTTGAATTTATTTTTTCCCAATTTTAACATTAATTTTATATTAACATTATGTTTATGTTAACTTTTTTTATAACTTTACGGGCTAATAATTTACTTATTAAACTATGAATAAAAATTACATCACGTTGGGTACTAGTGGGAGTGCTGCACTCAATGACAAAGGAAATTCAAACATTTCAACAATGTTTAATAGTCTTGCTGCTTGGCAGAAAAAAGCTTTTATGGTATTGCTTTTTGCTATGTTTAGCATTTTTGGAGCGAGTGCTCAGGTAACAACTAACTCGGGTTCTGGCCTTGCCGCAACTTATCCTACGTTGTCTGCTGCAATTACAGCGTTGAATGCTGCGACAATAACTTCGCCAGTAACAATATCCCTTACGGCATCAAATCCGCAAACTGCACCAGCTGGTGGATATTCCATCACTGCGACGGGAACGGAAACAAACACCATTACCATAAATGGTGGAAGTAATACGATTACTGCGCCTTCACAAACGGCTGGAGTTTTAACTGATGCGATCTTTAAAATCATTGGAGGTGATTATATTACTATCCAAGGATTTACAATGCGAGAGAGATTATTTACTCCTGTTGCTGCAGACACTACAGCTGGTACCAATACCATGACAGAGTTTGGAGTTGCGTTATTTTATGCTACTGCTACCAATGGTGCGCAAAATTGTACTATTCAAAATAATACCATTTCGTTGAACCGCACGTACCAAAACACTTTTGGTATTTACAGTAACAACACGCATTCTGCTACCAATATTACTACATCTGCACCGGCGACTTCGACTGCGGGTAGTAATAGTGGTATGAAAGTATATGGTAATACCATTAGCAATATCAATATTGGTCTTGTTGTTGTTGGTTCTACAGCGGCTGCTAACTTCAATACTGGAATTGATATTGGAGGAACGGCTTCGGGAACAGGTAATACCATTTCAAATTTTGGAACTACTGGAACTTTTTCAGGATATAATTTAGTATCTGGAACGATTAATGGTGTTTGTTTACGTAACTGCATAGGATATAATGTTTCTTATAACAGTATCACCAGTTCAAATGGTAGTATTACTGCTGCAACCACTTTAAGAGGTGTTTTTATTCAATCGGCTTCAATTGCGCCAACCGGAACTTTTACCAATACAATCAATAACAATACTATTGCTTTAACACATGGTTTTACCAGTGGTACCATTCAGGGTATAACAGTAGAGTCTTCAACAGGAACTGCTACTTCTACTCAGAATATCAACAATAATAATTTTACTACTTTAAGAAGTTCTGCTGCTGCTACATCTGGAGCTATTACTGCCATTTCTAACGTAATGCCCAATTTAGTAAATAACTTCAATGGAAATACTTTCACTAATATTTCAACGAATACTACAGGTTCGTTTACGTTTTTCGGACATAGTTATAGTATGCCTGCGGGTGGTGCTCAAACTTTTGATTCGAACGCTATTGTGACGGCTTTTGGTAAAACGGGTGCAGGTGGAACTGTTAGTATAACATCAACTAATGGATCTAGTCCGGCAGGTACTGCCGCTACTTATACAAATAATAATTTTTCGAATATTACGGTTACCGGCGGTACGTTAATTACTGGGTTTAATAATACAGATGGAGGAGCAGGTTCTGTTAAAACTATTACAGGTAATACTTTTAATAATTGGACAGGTGGAACAAGCGCTATTAATTCTATGAATTTTACTTATTTCAATGGAACTTCTACTTTATCTTCGAATACTGTTACTAACATAACTGGACAAAGCTCTGTTACAGGTATTACAATTGGTTCAGCTGCTAATGGTACGTTTTTAACTATAGCTTCAAACACCATTAATAATTTATCTTCAACAGGAACTGGTGGTCAAGTGTTAGCTATATCATGTTCTAATACGTCTACAACAATAAATATTAATAGTAATACCATCAACACCTTGTCGTCAACTGGTGCATCTAGTGCGGTTGGAGGGATTTTGATTACAGGTGCTACTACAACTAATGTTTTTTCAAATACAATTTTTGGGATAACATCTTCTGGTGCCGGATCTCCACTTGTATTAGGAATTTCTGTTCAAGGTGGAACAACGGTTAATACTTACCAAAACAAAATTTATGGCCTTAGCGCTTCAGCAGCTGTTTCAACTGCGTCACCTGCTGTAGTTGGTATTAATATTACAGCTGGTACCAATGTAAATACCTATAACAATTTAATTGGTACTTTAACTGCTCCTGCCGCTAGTTTAACGGATGCCATTCGTGGAATTAGCATTACGTCAACTGCTCCAACTTCAACGCAAAAGGTATACTACAATACTATAAACATAAATGCTTCCTCAACCGGAACTAACTTTGGTTCTACAGGTATTTTCCATACCTATAGCGCAACAGCTACCACTTCTGCGTTGGATATGAGAAATAACATTATTGTTAATTCATCTGTTGCGAATGGTACAGGTAAGTCAGTTGCGTTTAGAAGAAGTGCTGCGACAGATTTGTTGAATTATGCAACCAGTTCTAACAATAACTTGTTCTTTGCAACAAGTGGTGTTTATACAGATGGAACAAATACGTATGCTACTTTCTCTGCCTACAAAACAGCAATGTCAACGCGCGATCAGGCTTCAGTTTCAGAAAATCCTACATTCCAAAGCACAACAGGTTCGAGTGCTGATTTCTTAAAATACAGTACAAGCATTGCTACTCAAATTGAAAGTGCTGCTAGTACTGTTGCAGAGGTTACAACAGATTATGCAGGTACAGCCCGTAGTAGCACAACTCCAGATATCGGTGCATGGGAATTAGTTGGTGTTGCAGCTGATTTAACTGGTCCAAGTATCGGTTATACTAATATACCGAATTCACTTTGTACGAGCGCTCCAACTTTATCAGCAACCATTACTGATGCAAGTTCAGTAGACGTTACTGCAGGTACCGCACCAAGAATTTATTTCAAAAAATCTACTGATACAAATACATATGCAGGTAACACTTCGGCAGACAACGGATGGAAATTTGTTGAGTCAACTTCTGGTGCTTCTCCTTTCAGCTTCACTCTAAATGGAAGCTTACTTCAGGCACCTTTAGCTGCTGGTGATGTAATCCAGTATTTCGTGGTAGCACAAGATTTAGTAACTGTTCCGAATGTTGGTATCAAAAGCGGAACTTTCGCAGCTGCTCCATCGAGTGTGGCGCTTACCGCTGATGCTTTTGCCTTAACAGGAACGATTAATAGTTATACCATTGGAACTCCAGTTGCAACTGCAGTTACCATCGGTGCAGCAGGTAACTATCCAACCTTAACTGGTGCAGGTGGTTTGTTTGCTGCCATCAATACTGGTGGTCTTTCCGGTAATACTGTCGCGACTATTATTGATGAGTCTATAACAGAAACTGCTGCGAATGCACTTAACCAAATTACATATGGTTGTACGGCTAATGTTACCCTTACTATCAAGCCACAGACAAGAGCAACCCTAACCGGTTCTGTTGCGAGTGGTGCATTAATCAAATTAAATGGTGCAGATTATGTAACTTTTGACGGTAGCAATAGTGGAGGAACAGATAAGAACTTGACCATAATTAATACTGCAACTACAGCTCCAAGAGGTATTTGGATAGCAAGTACAGGCTTGGCTGCTGGTGCAACAAACAATACAATAAAGAATTGTATTATTAATGTTAACTCATCTCTTTCTGCATCTGCCTATGGTATTTCTGTTTCAAATGGTACCACAATCAACACAGCTGGAGCAGATAATGATGATGTAACTATTCAAAATAATACAATCAATTCACCATTAATTGGTGTTTATGCATTTGGTCTTTCTACTGGAAGATTGGATAACTTAAAGGTTATAGGTAACACATTTGCAACAGGCAGTTCAACTGCTTCTGGAGTAATAGGTGTTCAGGTGGGACAAGCACTTAATGCTTTAGTTACTTCCAATATATTAAACCTTACTAGTTCAGCTGGAAGTAACGTAACTGGAATTTCACTTGAAACCGGAGTTGCTTCAACTGCAATAACGGCTAATACACTTCAAACAATAGCAAGTACCAATACAATCTTTTACGGTGGTAGAGGTATTACTGTTGGTACAGGTTCTGCTGCAAGCGATATTACAATTGCGAATAATGCTATATCAGGAGTAAATGGTTTGAACTATACATCATTTGGCTATACATCTAGTGGTATCTTTATTGGAACTATCGGAAATAGTACTACAATTACAACTGTGGCAGGTGGTGTAAAAATTTATAACAATTCCGTAAATATGGCTGGGTCTTATGGCTATGCAGGTGCTTGTGTTACTGCTGGTCTTTATCTAGGTACTGGCGCTAGTGCTTTAGATATTCGCAATAACATATTTGTGAACGCTTTAAACAACACAAATGCAAGCGGAACAGGTTCAAAAAATTATGCGATTTATTCTGCTGTCGCAAATACTGCATTTACAGAAATTAATTATAATGATTATTTTGTAAGTGGTACTCAAGGAGTGTTAGGATTCCTTACAAGTGATCGTGCAACGCTCGCAGCGTTGAGCACTGCTACAGGAAAGGATGTTAATTCTGTTGTTGGGGATCCTAAATTCACAAGTAATTCAGATTTACATATACTAACAGATGTGGCTTCTATTGCAGAGTCTAGAGGTGTTGCAATTGCAGGTTTTGACACTGATTTTGATAATAATCCTCGCTTTGGCAATGGAACATACACGGGTACTGGTACTAAACCAGATATGGGTGCGGATGAATTTGAAGGAATTACCGCGAATCCAACAATCACAGATGTATCATCATTAAATGTATGTCCAAATACGTCTTTTACCATTACAGGTACAAACTTTACGCCTGGTATAACGGTGGTTGCAGTAGGTGGAACAGCTGTGAATTCATTTACGGTTGACTCTGCAACACAAATAACTGCTGTTGTGGGTGTCGGTACCACTGGTGTGGTTTCAGTTACATTTGGTGGAACTATTTATTCTGGTTCGCAAACTATTACAATACCTACGCTTCCTGCTGCTCCTACGGTTGCTGCTACTGTACCTAAGTTTTGTGGGGTAGGTGGAGTTACTGCTTTAAGCGTTGCACCGTATAATGATGCACTAACATATACATGGAGTGCTTTGACATCTACCGCTACTTTAAATGCCACAACAGGACAATCAGTTGATGCAACTATTACAGAAACATCAGATTTCAGTCTTGTTGTTTCGACCAATGGTTGTTCGTTACTTCCTATATTTTATTCTGTGAGTGTTTATCCGTTGCCTACTGCGCAAGTAACTACTACAGCATCTGGTGTATGTCCTGATACAGAGGCGACGATTAATTCAGGTCTTACTGCAGATAATTTTACTTCGTCTTGTGTTAATGCACCTGGTGCGCTATCAACACCACCTGCAAACGCGGTTCTTTTGTGTTCAAATGGTGCGTTGAACGCTAATAGTGGGTATCCAAATACAAGTGGTCTCGACGACGGTTATTGGAATGCAATACCAATTGGTTTTAATTTTAACTATTTTGCACAACCATTTACAAGTGTAAATATAGGAACTAACGGTACCGTAAATTTTGCTGCTTTAGGGACTACTCAGTATTCCTTTCCAGGAGGATTTCCAAATGCGTCTAATCCTGCTAGTACAATTGCCGTTTGTGCAAGAGATTTACAGTTAGGTGCTACCGGCGGAAATGGTTCATATGGTAATGGGGAAATAAGATTCTGGACTGAAGGTTATAGTCCAAACAGAAAATTTATTGTTCAATATGCAAATTGCACGAGTTGGTATTCTACTAATGCGAATGATGGTGTGAATTCAGCTGAATTAGTATTATATGAAACTACTGGTGTAGTTGAAATACGAGTTATTAAATCGACTAATCCTACAGCTACTACTGGATCTTTTATAAACGATACAAGAAACAAATTCATAGGTTTACAAGATCCAACTAAAACTATTGGAGCTACTGCAAACAATTGTGGTGTTACTGCTCAGACCCCAAATTATTGGAATGGTGTTTCAAATGAAATAATTAACCCGCAAGCATGGCGATTTGATCCTGCGGATACTTATTCAACAGTTTGGTACGAAAAACCTAGTGGCGAAGCGCGTACACTGCTTGTTTCAGGAACTAATATATTTTCGCAAAGCGTATCTCCTTTAATAACAACTGAATACGAAATAACTTATACCAACCAAACAACGGGTTGTAGCAACGCAGACGGTTCTGCGAAAGTTACTATGCTTGTTCTTGGTCAACAGGCGCCTTCTGGTGTGGTAGCCGTATCTAATTTTAACCCAATTTGTGGTGCTGTGCCGATTAATTTAAGTTTAGATTTCTCTAATGCTGTTAATTATGGTGGTAACTTAGATGGTCTTACTTTTCAATGGCAATCATCTGTTGACGGTGGTACTACCTGGATTGATGTAGATGCAGCTACTAGTGCAACATTAACGACTACACCTGCTCAACCAACCAGCTATAAGTGTGTAATTAAGTCATGCGGTGGAACGGCAATTGATACCGCACCGGTAAATGTTACATATACCAATACCCTAACAGGGGTAACGCAGCCTGAGGCAGCGTGTGGAGTTGTTCCTACGGATATAGTTTTGTCAGGATTAATTCCGAACACAACTTTCATTGTATCTTATGATATAAATGGTGGCGCGACAAGAACCGCTGAAGTTACTTCTGACGCTGCAGGAGCAGGGACATTTGATACCTCTATTGGTTCAGCTGTTGCTCCGATAGTGTTAACAATAACAAAATTGGATGCGGGTACTTGTGCCCAAACCATAACTGCTAATAACACGGTTACCCTTGTTGTGAGTTCCGCAACAGTGGCAACTTCTCCAACGCTTAGCAACCCATCTGTTTCGGTATTACCTAACAGTACAGCTGTTTTATCAGCTACACCTTCAGATGGGACTTATACACTTCGTTGGTATAATGCACCATCAAAAGGTACGCTTTTAGCAACTGGTAATGATTATACTACTCCTTTATTATGTACGCCAGGTGCCGCTATTTCTTACTATGTGGAGGAATTCAACGGTACATGTCCTGGTAGTAGAGCTGTAGCGGTTGTGAACGTGCAACCATTGATTGTTGCTGACCCAGCAAATGGATTAATTTGTTCTGCGGGAGGAAGTGTTCAGCTATCTGCTAATGTTGCCAATACATCTAACTTTGTTTGGTCAGGTTCTCCTTTAAGCAGCACAACTGCTGCAGTGGTAACTTCTGAACCAACCACAACTACGCAGTATGGTTTAAGTGTTGGTACCTCTGGTGTTTGTGGTACTATTACATCTACTTTTAATGTTGGTGTTATCCAAGGTGCCAATTTTACGCCTTCTACATCTTTAACTACAGCTTGTGCTGATCAAGACGTGCAGTTAAATGCGAATCTTTCTTCGTCTAATTTCTCTGTTGGTCCAATTCCTTTTGTTGATGTAACTGTGCCAAGCACGGGTGTTACTTATTTAGTGACCAATGGTATTACAGCAGCTCCAAGTGGTGTTGCGCTTACGGGTGGTACATTGGATGACGGTGGATGGAATGGTATTCCAATTGGTTTTACTTACAACTTTTTTGGTGCTGATTATACGAAGTTAGCAGTTGGTACAAATGGTGTCCTTGGTTTAGGAAATTGGACCGATTTTAGTACAACAACTGGATTAGGTAAATACGCCTACTCAGTAGATGCAAACGGTAAGGTTTTCCCGTTAGCTGCGAATCCAAAGAACGTTATCGCCTTGATGGCCTCCGATTTAATACAATCAGTGAGTGGTACTGCTTCAGGTTCAATTCGTTATTGGACCGAAGGTATTGCGCCAACACGTAAGTTTGTTATTCAGTATTTAGATGTGCGTCAGTATAATAATACGAATACTTATACATTCCATTGTGTGCTTAGTGAAACTACGGGTACAGTAGAAATATATATTAAAAATGCTCCTGCAGGTACAGGAAATAATGCGCCAACTATTGGTTTGCAAAATTTTGATGCCACTATCGGTGCAACTGCTCCAGGAAGAACTAAATTCACAGGCGCTATAACCACGCCAGAAGGATGGAACTTTAGTCCAGCGGCAAATTATAGTTTTGAGTGGAAATCATCAAATAATTTAAGTGATGCTTATATCGTAAATCCTGTTTTTGCTGCAGGTAGTTCAGCGGGTGCTTATACATATACTGTAGATGCAACAAATCCGAACACGGGTTGTGTAACTACAAAAGCGGCACCAAGTTTTACAGTTGTAGCATTACCAGCTGCACCTGCTGCTACAACGGCTTATAGTTATTGTCAAAATGCAACTGCTGCGGCTTTAACTGCAGCTGCTACTGGAACAAATACACTTATGTGGTACACTGTTGCCACGGGAGGTACTGGAACTGCTACAGCGCCGATACCTTCAACTGCTACAGTTGGTACTTTCTCACGTTGGGTTGCACAAAAATCTGCCGAGGGTTGTATCGGTGACCGTACTGAAATAGTAATTACAATTAACGCATTGCCTAGTTCTCCTAGCGTGATTACGCCAGTGAGCTACTGTCAAAATGCAATAGCTGTTCCATTAACGGTGACGTCAAGTACGGTTGGTAATGGTCTTAATTGGTATTACGCCTCAACTGGAGGAAATGCCGAGACTGCTATTACGCCTTCTACTGCAACTGCTGGTACATCGAATTATTATGTATCGGAAGAAGATGCTGCGGGTTGTGAAAGCATTAGGGCTTCAATAACTGTAAATGTAAACACTCCTCCTGCAGCGCCTAGTGTTGTAGAAAGTAATGTTACATATTGTCAGAATGAGACTGCTTCAGCTTTAACGGCTATCGAAACCGGTGCAGGTTATGTTTTAAATTGGTATACTGCTGCAACAGGTGGAATTAGCACATCAAGTATTACTCCTTCTACAACCGCGGTTGGTACTACTAATTATTTTGTAAGTCAATCAAATACTAATTTTGCAACAAATTGTGAAGGTCCAAGAGCGATGGTAACAGTAACGGTTAATTCATTACCTACTGTATTCATATCTGCTCCTTCAACTACAACATGTAATAATACAGACCCAATTACTTTTACAGCAACGCCAAGTAATGCAGGTACGCCTAGCAATTACGAATGGCATGTAAATGATGGAACTGATACGATCGTTCAAACAAGTGCATCTAATCAGTTTGTATATAGCACGCCAGCTACTGGTGATAATGTATACGTAGTAATGACATCTGTAACTTCTTGTAGTAACAATGCAATAAGTAGCAATACTGTAACCTTATCGGGTGATCCTGTTACGCCATCAATTGTTATCAATGCAGTGCCGCCAACAAATATTTGCCCAGGTGGTTCAGTAACTTTTACATCATCTATCGCAAATGGTGGGGCTAGTCCAACTTACAATTGGTACGTTGATGGGGTAGCTCAAAATGTTAATAGTCCAACATTCACTTATACGCCTGCTACAGGGGCATCAGTTTATGCTACATTGCAATCGGGTCTTGGAGCTTCTTGTTTGACCAGTACTACGGCTGTTTCAAGTAATACAGTTGGCATCACTTATAAAACAGCAACTTCAATAGTAAGTACTCCATCGAGTCTTTTACAATGTGCTGGTAGTACAGCACAATTTAGTGTTAGTGCATTAGGTACTAATTTAACTTACCAATGGTTGTTTAATGGCAATCCTATTACTGGAAATGCTACTGCAACAGCTAGTACATTGATTGTAAACAGTATTACTTCTAGTAACGCTGGTAATTATACAGTGACGGTAACGGGTGAATGTGGTGTTCTTACTACTACGCCAGCTGCTGCTCTTTCGGTATACGATGCAACTAGTTTTGTTTCGCAACCGCTAGGACAAACTGTATGTGCAACAAGTAACGTTACTTTTACTGCCAGTGCAACAGGCGGTAACGGTTCATATACTTATATTTGGAAGAAAAATGGTGTAACTATAAATGGCCAAGCTTCATCTTCTCTAGTTTTGAACAACGTGTCTGTTGCTAGTGCAGGTTCTTATACCGTTACAGTGACAGGAAACTGTAATAATGTTGTGTCTGCTCCTGCTGTTTTAACAGTTAATGCAGCCAATAGCATTATTTCCTCACCTGTGGGATCTACACAATGCCCTGGTTCAACAATAAATCTTTCTGTTAGTGCATCAGGTTCAGGAACACTTTCATACAAATGGAAATTTGGAACTACTAGTACTAATGGTACTTATATTATAGGCGCTACTGCTTCTTCTTATTCAGTTGCTAGCGTAACTGCTGCTAACCAAGGTTATTACTCGGTAGAAGTTAGTTCTAGTACCAATTGCGGTACGGTGACATCTACTCCTGTACTTGTAAATATTCTTAACACAACAGTGATTATAAATCAACCTGCCCCGCGTACGGTTTGTGAAGCTGGTACAGCTACGTTCACAGTTACAGCAACTGGAACTAACTTGTCTTATCAGTGGAGAAAAGGTACAAGTGCGATTGCTGGAGCTACTGCTGCTGCATTCACGCTCAATCCGGTATTAGTTAACGATGGAGGGTCTTATTCGGCAGTAGTTAGTGGTTCATGTGGTACGCTTACTAGTAATGCCGCTGCACTTTCTGTAAATGCTAAGCCTGTTGTTGATAACAACACGGTCAACAGTTGTACGGGTACTCCTTTTAATGGTACACCGCCTTCTGCACCGGCTAATACAACCTACACTTGGACAACGCCTACTTACTCATCACCAAGTGTGACAGGTGGTAGTAGCCAAACTTCAGGTATTGCTACAATTAGCCAGACCCTTACAAACAGTTCTACTGCGACAGAAACGGCAACCTATACGGTAACGCCTACAGCTGCTAGTTGTGCGGGTAATCCTTTTACATTAACCGTAACGGCTGATGCGATTCCTTCATTATCTTCTACAATTACTCCTGCTGCGATTTGTAGCGGAGCAACTTTTAGTTATACGGCTACAAGTTTAACAACAACGGCAACATTTGCGTGGACAAGGGCTGTTGTAACCGGTATAACTGCAATCGCAGGTAGCGGTAACAGCGCAGTTGTTTCCGAAGTACTTACTAATACTACTGCTGCACCTATTGATGTTGCATATGTCTTTACATTAACCAATGGAGGTTGTACTACAACTGCAACGGTGACAGTAAAAGTTAATCCTACACCAATTTTAAGTAGCGCATTGACTACTTCAACTTGTAGCAACAGTGCATTGGCTTACACGGCAACTAGTGCAACGACTGGAACTACTTATAGCTGGTCAAGATCTGCGGTTGCAGGAATAAGCAATGGTGGTAGTTCTAATACAACGAATCCACTAACGGAAACATTAATTAATACTTCAACAGCTACTGTGCCAGTTACGTATGGTTATACTTTGACCGCTAACGGTTGTAGCTCTGCAGTTCAAAATGTCGTTGTATCTGTTTATCCATTGCCATTATTAAGTAATGCTGTTAAAACAGCCACAGTTTGCAGTGGAAATCTATTGACTTATACTGGAACAACGGCGACTGGTGGAACTACATTTAGTTGGTCAAGAGCTGCTGTTACTGGGATAAGTAACACGGCAGGTAGTGGAACGGCAGCAACGATTTCTGAGACACTTATCAATACAACAACACTGCCAATAAACGTAGTTTATGCCTACACATTAACGGCAAATGGTTGCAGTAAACCAGCACAAAATGTAACGGTTACTGTTAATCCTTCACCAGCAATTGCTGCCAAAACAGTGGCAATGTGTGTAAGTGGAAGCTTTAGTGTAGCTCCAGTTCACGGAACAGATGTAGTGCCAGCAGGAACTACTTATACTTGGTCAGCACCTGTGGTAACAGGTGGTGTAACTGGTGGAGCACCGGGAACTGGTGCATCTAGTATTACTGGAACTCTTGCTAATCCTTCAACAGCTTCTCAAACTGCAACCTACACTGTTACACCTACATCAGGTGCTGCAGGAAGTTGCTCGGGAACTCCGTTTACTATTACAGTAACATTAAGTCCAGTATCAGTTGGAGGAAGCGTTGCAGGAAGCACAACAGTGTGTACAGGTACAAACAGTACAACTTTAACATTAAGTGGTCACACAGGTGCAATCACACGTTGGGAAAGATCTTTAGATAACTTCGCAACGGCTGGAACAACCATTAATAATACAACAACTTCATTAATAGCGAGTAACCTAACAGCTACTTCTTATTACAGAGCGGTTATCACAAGCGGTTCTTGTACTGCAGCAAATAGTGCAGTAGCAACATTAACTGTAATTCCAACATCTGTTGGAGGAACAGTTGCTGGAAGTGCAACAGTTTGTACTGGAACAAATAGTACTACGTTAACATTAAGTGGTCATACGGGTGATATCACGCGTTGGGAATCTTCAGCTTCAAGCACTTTTGCTTCAGGAGTTACTAGTATTGCCAATACTTCTGATACATTTACAGCGACTGATTTAACAGCTACTACTTATTACAGAGCGGTTTTAACAAGCAGTCCATGTAGTTCAGCAAACAGTGCAATAGCAACAGTAACAGTAAGTCCGGCATCAGTTGGAGGTACAGTTGCAGGAAGCACAAACGTTTGTACAGGAACTAGCAGTACGACTTTAACATTAAGCGGTCATACAGGTGCTGTTACAGGTTGGGAGTCTTCTCTAGATAACTTTGCGACTGCTGGAACAAGTATAGCCAATACGACTACTTCATTAGTAGTGACGAATATAACTGAGACTACTTATTACAGAGCTATTATAACAAGTAGCCCTTGTAGTGCGGAAAACAGTGCAATAGCAACATTAACTGTAATTCCAACTTCTGTTGGAGGTAGTGTTGCAGGAAGTGCAACAGTTTGTACAGGTACAAATAGTACTGCTTTAACATTAAGTGGTCACACTGGTACGATTACACGTTGGGAATCTTCAACTTCAAGTACTTTTGCTTCTGAAGTTACTAGTATAGCAAATACTTCTGATACATTTACAGCGACTGATTTAACAGCGACTACTTATTACAGAGCGGTGGTAACAAGCAGCCCATGTAGTTCAGCAAACAGTGAAATAGCAACTGTAACTGTATCGCCAGCATCTGTTGGAGGAACAGTAGCTGGAAGCACAACAGTTTGTACCGGAACGAATACTGCTACTTTAACAGTAAGTGGTTATACTGGTGCTATCACAAATTGGGAATCATCTCTGGACAATTTTGCTACAGCAGGTACAAGTATTGCCAATACTACTGATACATTAGTAGCAACTGACTTAACAGAGACTACTTATTATAGAGCAGTAGTTACAAACAGTCCATGTAGTTCAGCAAACAGTGCAACAGCAACGGTAACGGTAAGTCCAACTTCAGTTGGAGGAACAGTTGCCGGAAGCGCAACAGTTTGTGCAGTAACGGATAGTGCTACATTAACACTAAGCGGTCATACTGGTGCTGTTACACGTTGGGAGTCATCAATTTCAAGTGATTTTTCTTCAGCTGTAACTAGCATTAATAATACAACGACTATATTGATGGTTAGTGGCTTACCAGAAACCACTTATTATAGAGCGGTTGTCACAAGTGGCGCTTGTGCTGCAACTAATAGTGACACGGCAACTGTAACAGTTAATCCGACACCAGTGATTCCTGCTCAAACGGCAAGTATTTGTACGGGTGGTACGTTTACAATTACACCAACGAACGGTGTTCCAACTGCTGCAACGATAGTGCCTTCAGGTACTATGTACACTTGGACAGTAGCAGAAAATGCCAATGTTACAGGTGATGTAGCGGAAGAAACTCCTCAAACTGGAATTTCACAAACGTTGACCAATAACACAAGTGAACCGCAACAGGTAGTTTATACTGTTACACCGCAATCGGGTGCGGTAGGAAGTTGTGTAGGAGCTACGTTCACTATTACTGTAACGGTTGATCCTATTTTAACCCCAACGTTCACGCCAGTAGCGTCTATATGTGCAGGTGCATCTTTAAGTGCATTACCAACGACTTCTAACAATGGTTATACAGGAACTTGGGCACCAGCTTTAGACAATACACAAACGACGGAATATACCTTTACGCCAACAGTGGGAGAGTGTGCTACGACTGCGACGTTAACCATTACGGTTGTTCCTTACGTAACACCAAGTTTTACTGCGGTAGATCCTATCTGTTCTGGAGCAACTTTAGCTGCATTGCCTACGACCTCTAATAATGGAATTACAGGAACTTGGTCGCCAGCTTTAAACAATACAGCGACAACGGAGTATACCTTTATGCCTGCAGACGGACAATGTGGAACAACTACGACTTTAACTATCACGGTTAATCCAAACATTACGCCTACGTTTACAGCAGTAGCTGCGATATGTTCAGGTGAAACATTAAGTGCATTGCCAACGACTTCTAATAATGGTTACACAGGTACTTGGTCACCAGACTTAGACAATACAGCCACAACGGAGTACACCTTTACGCCAACAGCTGGTCAATGTGCTACGACTGCGACTTTAACCATTACGGTTAACCCAATATTAACTTCAAGTGTAAGTATTGCAATTACAGATGGGACTCAAACCTCTTGTGTGGGAACAAGTGTAACATTTACCGCTACACCAACCAATGGAGGAACACCATCTTACCAATGGAAAGTAAATGGAATTGATGCAGGTCCGGACAGTGCAACTTTCACAAGCTTAACATTAGCGAATGGTGATGCTGTTACGGTTGTAATGACATCAAATGCAAGTCCATGTTTAGCTAATGCAACTGCTACTTCAAATGCAATTAATGTAACGGTTAATCCGACAATCACGGCAAGTGTAAGCATAGCATCATCATGTGGAGCATCAAGTGCAACATTTACTGCCACGCCAGTTAATGGAGGTTCAGATCCAGCTTATCAGTGGAAAATAAATGGAAATAATGTTGGAACAAATAGTGCTACATTCACTACTTCTGCATTGGCTGACAATGATCAAGTAACGGTGGTAATGGCTTCATCTGCAAGTCCATGTTTGACTAACCCATCAGTTACATCAAACACCATTACAGTTACATTGAACCCTGAATTGGCACCAAGTGTAAGTATTGCAATCACAGCAGGAACACAAGCTTCTTGTGTTGGAACAAGTGTAACATTTACCGCTACACCAACCAATGGAGGAGAGCCAGCTTACCAATGGTATGTTGGATCAACACCGGTGGGAACAAACAGTGCAACATTTACTTCTTCAACATTAGCGGATAATGATGTGGTAAAAGTGGAAATGACATCAACTGCAGCTTCATGTTGGTTAGACCCAACGGTTACATCAAATACAATCACAGTTGACGTTAACCCATTAAACACAATCACGTTGACTTCTGCTTCTACTAGTAACAATCAGTCATTGTGTAATCCTGCAAATTTTGCAAGCATTACTTATGCAACAACTGCTGCTACAGGAGCTGATTTTAGTGGATTACCAGCAGGAGTAACAGGAAGTTGGTCATCAGATACGGTGACTATCTCAGGTACACCAACAGTTAATGGTACATTTAATTATACCGTTACTTTAACTGGAGGTTGTGGAACTGTAACTGCAACAGGAACAATTGGAACTTTCATTACCACATGGACGGTAACCTCAGGTGTAGGTTCATGGAGTAACGGAGCGCCAACTGCATCAGTAGGAGCTGTAATCTCAGGAAATTATGCTGAAAATGTTGATTTGAATGCCTGTACATTAACTGTTAATAACAACGCTGTTGTTTCGGTAGTAGCAGGAAAAGATTTCCATATCGCTGGAGCAGTAACTGTTGAAACAGGAAGTAGCTTGACAGTTGAACACAATGCCAACTTATTGCAAGATGGTACAGCCAATGCGAACAGTGGAGATATTACTGCTAAGAGAGTCAATTCTTCAATGAGAAGATTAGACTATACTTATTGGTCATCTCCAACTGCAAAATCAGATTATTCATTAAAAATGTTCTCACCAATGACGATATCACCAATCTCTTTGCCAGCAGGTGGAGTAACCGGAGCAAGTCGTTTCTATTATATTAATGAGACAACAAATGCGTTTGTTGCTGTTGAACCAACAACAACTTACTTTGATGATGCCAACATTGCAAGAGGATGGAGCATTAGAGCGCCGAATAACTTCCCTACAAACGGAACTACAGCGACGTTCAATGCGAACTGGATCGGAAAACCAAACAGTGGAAACATTACTATTCCTGTTACTTATTCAGGAGCAGGTAAAGGATCTAACTTGATTGGTAATCCATACCCATCAACAATTGATACCGATGCGTTCTTGACTTATTCACCAGACAATAATGTTACTTTCCCGAATGCTGGAACCATTTATTTTTGGTCTCACAGTATGCAGAATGCACAAGGAACAGCAAATTATGCTTCTTGCAATTTATCAGGAAAAACAGCAGCTGCCGCAGGTGGTCCAACGCCAAACGGAAAAATTCAGGTTGGTCAAGGTTTCATATTGAAAAAAGTAGCAGCTTCAACAGTAGTGTTCAATAACGCAATGCGTGCTGGAAACAACGAAGGTCAGTTCTTTAAAACCGCTACAATCGAGAGAAACAGAATTTGGTTGAACCTTGCCGTAGATACTACACCATTGAATCAAATAATGGTGGGTTATATTGAAGGAACGACTTTAGGATTTGATGATGCTT
>Ga0209551_1000177_pt1 | contig 22302 bp, 17 predicted proteins | sample LauGreSuBDMM15SD_2_FD_187568 | JGI IMG/M metagenome (GOLD analysis project Ga0209551, IMG submission 187568) | Freshwater lake microbial communities from Lake Michigan, USA - Su13.BD.MM15.SD (SPAdes) (version 3) | ecosystem: Environmental > Aquatic > Freshwater > Lake | place: Lake Michigan, USA... | reverse complement strand
TTGTCGTCGACAATAGCATTCATTTCCGCTCGTTCTTTTTTGCGCGCATCGAATTCATTTACTTTAATTTTCCTATTTATGTAACTAACATATCTTCTAATAAATTCATTTATTTCATCTACATCTTTATCTGTTTCGATTGATTTTCCTACGTCCTTTAATATATCATCATTTTTCGTCAATTCCATTATATTTTTAGAATACGACATTGACATCAATTGATCAATATTGTCATCTGTAATTATTCTCATTTGAATATTCATAACTTGTAATTCTTGTATTAATAACTTTAATGCATAAGGTATTCTTAAAATACTAAATGATCTACCGAATTTACTAACATTGGATATATTCAATTTACCATCCACTGTATTATAAAAATGAATTGGACCATCTGCAAATGGACTCAAAAATAGGTTTTTGTTTTTGTTATATATCGAAACTGCGCCAGTTTTATTACAAACAGCCATAAAATATTCATCACCTCTTACCAAAAACGATTCACTCAAAAAATGAGATGCTCCATGTGCTATAACACTATCACGTTCCATTTCACCTATACGCAATCCACCATCATTTGCTCTTCCTTGCACTGTTTGTCGAGTCAAAAGTGTCCTTGGACCACGAGCACGATAATTGATTTTATCTTTTACCATGTGTTTCAAACGCATATAATATGTAGGACCCATATAAATGTCTGCCTGTAATTGTTCTCCGGTCATTCCATTGTATAATAATTGATTTCCACTAGCATGATATCCAGCATTGACTAACATGGTACCGTATAATTTTGTATTTGGACCTTTTGTCTTAAACGCAGTGCAATCTCCATATCCACCATAAAGTGCACATCCTTTCCCCAACAAACTCTCAATCAATTGACCTATTGTCATACGACTTGGTATAGCGTGTGGATTAATAATTAAATCTGGGCGAATGCCATCCGCAGTGAAAGGCATATCTTCTTCTGGAATAATGAGACCTACCGTACCCTTTTGACCACTACGACTCGCCATTTTATCACCTATTGCTGGTATTCTCTCCTCACGAATGCGAATCTTTGCTAAACGAAATCCTTCTTCTCCTTCTGTAATAAACGACTTATCTACAAATCCTAATTGACCTTTCTTTGTTGTTACAGATGAATCTTGGTATTGTGCTTGAATTTGAATTTCATCTTCACCGTCGCCATAATTGTATTTTTGGGGTTGTGTTTGAGTTTGGACACTTGACACACCATTCCCAGCAATGACTTTTCCTATCAATACTATTCTATCATTAATAGGAGTATTTTCCTTCACTAAACCAGTTTTGTCCAAATAACTATAATCATACCCAGGTTTAATACCCACGACATTTTTATTCGCAATCTCTGTAAAATAAGAATTCACCATGGATCCTGAAACCTTGGTACTTTCTTCACTTGCCTCATACATTGAATAATAGGTAGTATTAAAAAGACCTCGTTTTATTGATCCTTCGTTTATCAAAATAGCATCCTCTACGTTATAACCAGTATAAGACATAATAGCAACAATCGCATTTACACCATACGGTTGCGATTCATTATTAATATATTCCAAATATCTGGATTTTACCAATGGAACTTGTCCGTAATTCAATACTACGCCCATTTTATCAATACGCATTTGATAATTGGAATGATAAACAGAAACCGCTTGCTTACTTTGGCCACATGAAAATGCATCTCTCGGATATGGATTGTTTTCTGGATAAATAATTAAATTGCCCATTACACCCAATATCAACGATGAGTCGATTTCTATGTTTGTATAATAGGAGTTCGCAGTGAGTTGTTCTTCCTTTGTAGCAATCAACATGGTTTCTTCTTCAGATGTATCCACGTAATCGACGAGAGACTGATTTTTGTATAACGCCACATTTGTGGTCTTTATTGATGTATCGTTTTTATCGTCAACGCCACCAACATCATACAACTCATTCAAGTAATATATTTTGTTATTCTTGAAATTGAAATCAGCGTCTTTTTTCTCTCCAAACCCAGCTACAACTTTGGCCCAAGATACCTTTTCTTCATTCAACATCTTCATAATATGTTCTCTCTTATAACTTGCCTTTTTGTCATGCTTTTCATCTTCGTCTACATAATATATCGGTCTTGTTAATCTTCCAGAATCAGTAAAAATATAAATTTCATTTTTTGAATATTCAAAACGAATGCTTGTAAATGTAGGAATGATTCCATTTCGCCTATATAATTTCAACATTTTTACAACTTCGACTGGATCTTCGACGACACCTATCCAACTACCATTCACAAACAGTTTTGTATTATCCGCCAAATATTGAATACTTGATTCTTGTAATAATTTTATAGAAATATTCGCACGTAACCATTTAATCAATGGAATAGAAGAATAACCAATCGATATATAGGTTGATATAGCCAAATGTTTGTGTAGACCAATATTTCCACCATCAGGTGTATCCACTGGATCAATAAATCCCCATTGAGATGTGTTCAATAAACGTGGTCCTACTACTTTTGCACTTGAATCCAATGGTAAATTCAATTTTCTTAAACTGGAAATGAATGTATACCAACTCAATCTGTTTAAATCCTGGACTATTCCCACTTTTTTTGTATATTCCATCGAACCCCAATTGCCCTTGAATGCTTTTTTGAATCCCGATTCTACGCTTTTATCCTTGAAAAATTCAGTGTAATTCAATTCAATTAATCCAAGAAAATTATCTCGATATTTACCACCGTGATAGTAATATTCACTGTCAATCGCCAAACTAATTGCTCTTTTCTGTACCAAAAAATATTCGCGAAATAAATCATACAGTAGAACACCAGTTGTTTCGACGCGTTTAAATTGAAAATTATCTCTGTCAGTAGGTTTATCTTCTTTAATATAAACGGCGAGCAGTCGTTTAACCATGTTACCCAAAAAATAAGCCTTCTCTAAGAAATTTGTCTCTCCAACATTAGGTAAAAAATAATTGATGAGAATTTCTAGGACTCCATTAATCGATCTTCTCTTTGTAAAAGTAGCTATATATTCTATCGCTGTTTGTTGATTAAATATTTTTCCTGCGTCATGAATTGAAGGAATAAACAAATCAACATAAGATTCGTATTTTTTCATATCCAACAAACATGTCTCTATTATATCTTTGTCAGAAACAACACCCAATGCACGCATTAATATAAAAAGTGGCACAGGTTTTCTAACGTTTGGAACCAAGACCACAATTTGATTGTTGGAGAGAACGGATGTAGGTGTCACTATTTTAACTGCCATAGTTCTAATTGGTTTTGATGCATCTTCTGAAACAGTTCTAATTTCTGCTGAATGACTGTATAGATCATCCGCTTTGTTTTTTCGTATATAAATCATATTATCCGCGAATTTTTCCTGGGGAATAATAACCTTTTCTTTGCCATCGATAATAAAGTATCCACCGAAATCATTGCGACATTCACCCATGTTAAAACGCACTTCTGGAGAGAGCGATTTCAAAATACATAAATCAGACTGAAGCATGATTGGAAATTTCCCCAAATATATTTTTTCCAAAGTAATAGAAGTAGTTTTCTTTTCCGTAATTTCTTTTTTAGTATCGGGATTTGTTGATCGTTCATAATAGATTACATCTACGTCGACATCATAATGTATGGTTATTCCATATGTCATATTTCTTAATCTGGCGTCATTTGGATACATAAAATGAACATTATTATCATCGTATATGATAGGTTTCCCAAAATATATTTTGTTACCCGTTTTACCACCTAAATATAAGAGCAATTCGTTTCTATTTTCATTTTCAGATGAGGGTGCGGATGCTGATGAAGTTGAACTCTCGCGCTCCATAAATCTTATTGGGTTGTTCTCTCGAATTATATTTTTAATACCATATCGGAAAAAATTATTATACGACTCTAAATGATGCTCGACCAAATTGCTGGGATTATCTTTAAAATAAATATCTATTAATTTCCAAGATATATCTTCCATGTTGTTCATAATATACAGTGGTTGTTCGTTTCTTGGTTATATAAATGAATGTTAATTTTTTTTTATTATATTATAATATTATATATTATATATATAATAACACATTTTCTAACTAATGAATTATACAAAAACCAGTTAAAAAATTATCAAAAAAATTGATTTTGTTTTTCTTGTTAATAGTGGTATAACAAAAACAATACAACTACTCAGAACTACAAGAAGACAACAATGAACACTTATAATAATTTGATCATGATGATATTTATATCCGCGTTATTTACATGGAATATTACTTGTTTTCGACATTCGTATAAAAGTATAAAAATGTCATTGTATATGAATACCCCAGAATCATTATATCAAAAATTGTCAGAAACGTTGTTGCAAGGACCAACCGTAACACACATTAAAGAGCAAAAAGGCGAAGAACATCAACAACAACCAAATTCTTTAACTACTCTTGAATGGAAAAATATTAATTATATTCTAAACCACAACAATTCTACACCTGAATTACGTAATAAAGTTAAAAATATTATATATAATTGTTATGAAGACTGGGCATTTTCCATGGTTAGTATAATTAAACAAAAACATTGGGAAAAATGCGAATCAATTCAACTAGACGAACTAAAATTATATGGTTATATAGGACTGCGTAAAGCCCTTATAAACTACGATAGTACAAAATATAATATATTTACGAATTATGCGGTAAAATACATATACAGTGAAGTATTAAGTGGTATTCATGAATTAACGCATATATATGCATGTGATGGAAATTATAAATATAAAAATAAACAAAAATTGATAAGTAGAACATCTCGTAGGAACAAACGTAATGAAACACGAAGAAACCGAGTCAAACAGATCAATAGTAGTCACAATAGTCACAATAGCCACAACAATCCTAATGAACCAACTAGAATACTCAGAAAAAAAATGGCAGTAGAAATTGAATAATAATTTTATTAGTGTAAAATATAATATTCACATAAAATATAATGACACAACAAAAAAACCCTACCTCATTTTATCGACGTGGAACAAATAATCCAAAATTCGGTTATTATGCTGAAGGCAATTATTCAATTGTTAAACCATTTACACAAAGTTATTTTGGTTTTTTACGAAACATAAATCAATATTCAATAAACAATACAATTGTTTCAAAAAAGAATAAAACATAGTATTTACATTTACATTTACCATTTACCAAATATGATATTCTTCATAATGATTCAAATACATTTTATCATTTTTTTTTATCTCATAAATTTTATTGAACCGATCCGATGTTACTAATACACAATTTACACGGTATTTTGCAATTGAGTGCGGATTCAACAAATTCATATTTTTATATAATTCCGGTTTTTTTATCGACTGCCAGTATTGCGCATAATATTTATAAAATTCCATCAAATAAATATTTTGTTTATCTCCGTATATTTTATTTTCAATCAAATGATCTACCAATGCTTCTTCAGCTATTAAAAATCCACCAATATCAGCAATGTTCTCTCCAATAGTAATATTCGCACTGACAACAATATGATCTTTTTTGGCAACATTTTCATAAAAATGAATTAGTTTGTCCTGTTTTTCCTGATATTTCTTTGTATCTTCTTTGGTCCACCACCCTGAACCGCCAAAATTACCATTTTTATCATATTTGTGTCCCTGATCGTCAAATGCATGCATCAATTCGTGTCCTATAAGCGTACATACATTCGCATAATTATATGTCATTGATTTATCGATGTTTATAAAGGGTGGTTGTAAAATAGCATTCGGAATAAAGAGTTCGTTTGTGTCAAAATTAAAACAAGCATTTACCGAATAGGTGTTTAAACCATGATTTCTATTCCACCTATCTTTGTATTTTTCTAGAATGTTTACTTTTTCATCATAAAAATATTTGTTTATTTTTTCGGCGACTATCCATTCTTTGTATTTTTGATAATTGCCGTATGAATCATCGTTTGTAAAATCACAGTCAGGATCAGCATCCCATTTTGATTTCGTTCCTATGACTATGTTTATTTTATCCAATTTTTGTAATATGTGGTCAATTGTATTCGATGATAACCATGTACTTCTAACCAATCTTTTACGAAATACATTTTTAATGGATACCATCATTTTTTTCACAAATTCAATCTCTTTTTCATGTCTGTAATGTTTCATATATAATTTGTTTACTTCCATGTTCATTATTTCAGTAACATTAGAGAGAGCTATTTTTTTTGAATTGCATGTTTTATGAAATAAATTGATCAAATGATGATTATCATTGAATTCATACATGTTGGGTAGATTGTCGTGATAAATAATATTGGGGTTTTGCAGTTGTTGTTGTTGTGAGTCTTGTTCAGCCTCTGTCAAATACTGTGTTTTATGTGGGTGTGGGTGTGGGTGTCCAACAGTGATTATGTTGCTCATAAAAATGCTATATATTTTACATAAACCCTTATGATATGGAATTGCAGTTGATATTATTTTGTATATGAAATATCCTTGCCATGCCTTGGTATGCCATTTATTATACATTTCGTTTAATGCATATTGCATATATTTTACATTATTGACGACAACATATCTTTCATGCTTGTGTCTGTGGACATTTATATGTGCGCCCATAGGTAAACTATCGACAAATTTATTCATATTAAAATGAAATTTCTTGTTTAATTCGCTTACTGCAAATTTATTGTAACTGGTTTCAAATGTTATTTTCATATTATCGTCATATAAATATTCGGCCATATTTTTTTCGACATTGTAAATATCTTCTCCGTTGTAGCAATTATTTTCCCCTAATATGTAATTTAACAATGACTCGACATTTTCTATATACATTTTTTTGTAATTTGCAATTTCTTTATGATTGGTTCTGTTATTACTCACATACATTTTTTTTAGATTATATGTAAAACCATGACTGTTAATATAAGAAATATAGGTTGAGGTTTCCTTTAGATCTGGATCAACGTACCATTTTATAAACATAGGGAATTGATTGCGGGTCATCCATGCTAAAAAATTATAGTATGCTGTTTCGTACTTAGCGTGGTCGTTGTTATGTGTTTGACTATACTCACCACCCTTCTTAATATGATTGTTTAATTGAAATAAATAGTCATTGAGCCTTGTTTCAACAGTTGAAGGTTCAGTATCTATAACAGCATTATATATTTTTTTGATATTTGATAAAGCAGGAGAAGAATGATGACGCGCATTGGATATTTTTGTAATAATTTGATTAATTTGTTTGTCTACCTTTTCTTGTAATAAACTAAATCGATTAATATCATCTCTTTTTGTCGAATGATAAACGTATTTGTGCATATGTAACCAGTTTTTGTTTATTGTTGTATAAAAATCATCTTTTAGTTTTTTTTTTGGCACTTTGTGAGTGTGTTTTTTGGTTTTATTATGGTGGGTTCTATGGTTTGTTCTACTATTATGTTTTTTTGTATGATGAACCATATGTTTTTATATAATTGTATATAATTGTATATTGTTGCTTAATATACAATGATATTTTTTATCTCTCTAAAATTATGTGGTTATGTAAATGGATTTTTCATATTACCAAGTGAAAAGTTTTTTTTGTCTGGATGTGTAATATATGCAAATACCATATAAATTATAACAAGTACAAAAATAAAAAATATAACATATATAAAAAATGTTACACTGCTTGTTTTTATTTGAACACCAGAAGGATCTGTTGATGTAGTTATATTGGTTTGTTGATTTGAACTGCCTGTAGGTTGACAGTCGATATATATTTCATCTGATAAATTTGTAGTCATTAAACTAGTTGCTCCTGTATTATTTAAAAATAATGGATAAATATTCGCGGTGGTACTAGGTGAGATTACGGTATCAATGTATGCAGGATTACTATAATATGGTGTTAAAGTTGTTTGTAACCATTCTATCATATCGTATTCAACAAAAATGGCGTTAGTCATACTATAAACAACATTATATGTATTATTATTTGTGTTTGTATATGAAAAAAATGGTGTTTTAACAGGAATTATACTTTCTAATATATAGGGTACATTTCTCATATTCACACTTAAGGCATTGTCAAAATAATCTGATTTTAATTGTTCCGATAATTTAGTTAGATTAGTTTGTATGTTAGATTGATCGTTCGTTATATTAACACCTTGATCGTCATCCCTCTTTTTTCTAGTTTTTGGTAATTCACCTTCAATCTGTGATGTTTCACTATTTAAATTTGACACTGAACTATTAATACTAGAAATAGTGTTATCTATTGATGTTTCTCTATAATCATTTAAATTAATTGCCTCAATTCCACCTATAATCATTTGCATTATCATCTTTGCTCCTTTATCATTCGGCATAGCACCGGGTGACGATGTAATAGGAATACATACATCTAATGGTAATCCATTACCTAAATAAGGAGAATGTGTTATGTGAATTTCTGCTTCTGCTAGATTTCCATTATAAAAATGGGTAGATGATAAAATAATATGAACTCCTGATACAACATATTCTATGCCATTATATAATACTTGTGGAACTCCATTTGAATTTGATTCGTAAAAATAATACAAACTATTAGTAGCGACGGTGGGAGCTATAGTACAATTACTTAATTTATAATAAAATGAATAATCACATTTTAAGTCGCAAAAACCACTCAAATAAGGGGATGTTTCCGATATATTCATTACAACTGTTTGATCGCTCATTTATATATTTTGATGTGTTAGTATATTATATTAAATTTATAATAAAATAATATATATTTAATATAAATAAGGAAATTTAATATATATTTTATATAAAAATGAAATTGACTAAAGGTAAAATTAATAAAATCAAAGGGAAACGGATTCAAAGTAAAAAACGTATTGGTAATAAACATAAACATTTAGTTAAACATGGTAGAGGTAAAGGTTTATCTTATCGGAAAAAAAGACATTTGAATTTAAAAAATCAGACTTTGAAGCGATTTGGTATTGAAGTTGGTGGTGCTGGTGGTACTGATGGTACTGATGGTATTAAAACCACCGAAACAAATGACGAAAAATCTGTTCCCAACAAAACATCCACTAGTGTCGAATCAGTTGTTGTACCACCCGTTGTATCCACTACTGATTCAAATAGTATGTCTAATTCAACAACCGAAACAAATGCCGAAAATTCTGTTCCCAACAAAACATCCACTAGTGTCGAATCAGTTGTTGTACCACCCGTTGTATCCAATGTTGTTTCTGATCCAACCACTTCAAGTATAACAACACCCGTTGTATCCAATTCGACCACCACAGCAAATGCTGATGAACCAGTTGCAACCAGTATACAGGTTGTTAATGCAATACCAGTAGATAGCGTAAATGGAGTAGATGAAACAAGAGAGTATAACAATATGTACAACGCAGATTACAATGCAACCAATGCAACACTCAATACAACACCCAATACAACACCCAATACAACACCCAATACAACACCCAATACAACACCCAATACAACATCTCGTGTAACACCAGCACCAGCACCAGCACCAGCACCAGCACCAGCACCAGCACCAGCACCAGCACCAGCACCAGCACCAACACCAACACCAGCACCAGCACCAGCACCAGCACCAGCACCAGCACCAGCACCAGCACCAGCACCAAATCCAAATATAACTATACAAAATGTTTTACCAACAACTGTTCCTCCTAATGAAACAAAAGCAACGAGTATAACACAAATCCAACCAACTACAACGACAAAAGCACCATTTTCACCTACACTTATCAATTTACCTGACAATTTTGGCCCTAGTACAACAATGTCTGAAGTAGCTAATTATTTTGCAAAAGTTGTATTAATCGAATTGATGAGTAAATTTGATGTTAATACCAATATGAATTTAAGTGATTTACTTTCGGTTATGAGTAAAAATAATTCAAACACGGGATCAAACAATAACGGTAATGGTAATGGTAGTGGTAGTGGTAGTGGTAGTGGTAATGGTAGTGGTATTGGTAGTGGTAATGGTAGTGGTAATGGTAGTGGTAATGGTAATAATAGAGTTAATACTACTAATAATAGCACAAGTGCGGACTTATTTAACAACCTTAATGCTAACGTTAATCCAGGCGTAGACAACACTAATAACAACAATATGAATCAAAATAGTGCTAATAATACGGATACACCTGTGAGTTCTAATAATGACATGGGAATGGGTAGTATGGGTATGGGTATGGGTATGGGTATGCCGGGATTTGATATGAATAATATGGGTATGGGTAATCAAGATGATGTAACTCCAAAAGATACCCGCAGTAGGCTTGACATTCAAAATGAAAATGCGAATATGGAACTTGATAATGCTAGACGTTCTGCAGACAATAAAGAATTAGGTGAAAAAATCGCTAAACACGAAGCCGAACTTGAGGAATTGAGAAAAACTCCTGGTAGTGATCCTGCAAAAATAAAAGACTTAGAACGTAATATTCTAGAACATAAGAATACAATTGCTATAAATGAAAATGTCATGACAGATAATGAAAGGAAGAAGAAAGCTAATAAATCAGCAGAATATAAATTAAAAAGTAATTACGAGGTTGCATCTGAAGTAGGAAAAAGTGCTTATGATGTTACTAAACGTGGTGTAAATGCAGTTGGAAATGCTGCTTCTGATGCTCTTACAAGTGCTCAAGATTTAGCTAGTCGAGCAAAGTATGGAAAAGATATCTCTGTTCTTAATGATGAACATAAAGCATTAACTGATAAAAAAACTGCAGAAGAAACGAATATAAAAAAATTAGAAGAAGAACTGAAAGGTGCTGATGTAAAAAGAGCTAACCAAATAAGAGGAGAAATTGATAATGCTGGAAAGAAGGTAGTCGCATTGGATAAACAAATAACAAATAAAGAGGCTGAAAGAACCAGACAGCAAACTAAAATTGATGCAATAAAAAATAAATACACTAGCAATGAAACGACAACAACGGTACCACACTCTGAAATAGTACCACACTCTGAAATAGTACCACACTCTGAAGTTGCACCAATAAACGCTAGTACGCATACAGGAGTATCACCTCATCATGATGTGAATGTTCACCCTCATTCAACTGCTATTCCTCATGTACATGATAGTGGTGAACATAATAAATCACCAGGTTTTTTTAGTAGACATGCTAGTAGTTTAAATAATACCTTTAAAAGAATGGGAAACATTGGATATCATCATAAAAATGGAGGAAAAAAAACTAAAACCAAAAAAAACAAGAAAATTACAAAAAAGGTAAATATCGAATAGTATCGTTATCATAAACGGTTGATTTGAAAACTTCATTGTATCCTTCAGCATAAACTGTATCACCATTGTATATATTGTCGCACCCATATTCATTGGTACAACTTTTGCCTTTTCTACTGATTGGAATTTTCACATTATTGTGTTGGTCACTGATTGTATAATATTGCCACTTGTCTCTGTTTGTAAAAACAGGTCGTCCCATAAGTGGTAATATACTATTTTTTTTTGAACCATTAATTGGTGTTAGGATTCCTACTTGTCTATAGGGTGTATCTGGAGCTACAGCTCCAATGTTGGTTGAAACATTAATCGGTACCAAATTTGGTCTAGCGTACATAGATCTCGGCATAAAAACAGGGCTAATATTGTTTGGATTATTGAAATAGGTTTCGTCTCGTAGTGGTGGTACATATGGATCTAATAAAACATCGTTTGGGTTTGAACCACCATAACCATATCCTGCATCGGTATTATTGTAAAAAGAATTGAATATGTCGATTTTTTGCGGTTTTTGTTGCGAATGTGGTTGATAGGATGACTGTTTCTGATTCTTAAAAAAATAAATATAAATAACATAAAACAATACGCATAAAATTATGATTAAAAATAATAGAGTAATATTTTCGATACATATAACTCCTGGTGGGCATTTTTTTGTATGAATAGTCATTTGATTTGTCTGTTGTTTTGTATTGCTATTGCTATTGCTAAAAATTCTATATAATATAATTATACTATAAAATTATATTATGTGTGTTTTATATGGTTTTTATATGGTTTTTATATGGTTTTTATGTCTAATTTATGCAGTATCATAGATTATTGTCCCAAACCACCTAATATATTCGGCATTCCTGGTATGTTTAATCCTTTCAAATCGTTCATTAAACCTTTGGATTTTTCTAGTAGTGCTTGCATTTTGTCTAAGTCCATGTTTGATACATCTGGTGTACTATTTAAATTTTGATATCCTAGTTTATTATTTGCTTTTTTTATCATACTAGCAGGACCAGGATTAGAAGTAGCGGTAGTGGCAGGGGCAGGAGTTGCAGGAGTGGCACTAGTGGTACTAGTGGCAGGAGTTGCAGGAGTGGCGGTTTTACCACTTAAAAAATTACCACTACCATCAAAACGATTACCACTACCATCAAGATAGTTGTTACCACTACCATCTAACATATTACCAGCTAGGCCTTCTCTACCCATTCTATTATTGTTTGAACTCATAAATAAATTGGTTATTAATAGTGCAACTAGTAATACAATAGCCATGTTTTTACTAAATAAATAAGTAATGTAACCTACTAAAATGAATAAAATAATTGCATTGAAATTATTCATGATAATGTATGCAAAAACATTAAATACTGCTAAAAATGCTACAAAATATAAAAAATATATATTGTTGAATAAATTGTCGAGAGATTTTGGCATTTTCATTTTGGATGTATATATGTATAACGTCTATTTATATATTCGATATATAATATATTATATTTTTATTTTTATTTTTCGTCTAGAGATAAAAATAAAAATTGATCAATAAAGTTTAAACACATAGAATTAACACAATATATACACAAATAATGACAAATATGTCTCGTAGTACAAACAAAAAAATAAACAAGAAATCAAAGTATTACATTGGAATATGTGAATTACATCATGATTTATTACACGGGTTTGATGAAAATAGTAACCCCAATATAAAAGGACATTATTTATTGATGGAAAAATTTAAAAATTTTCATAAATATATTGTTAATGATGTATATAATTCTCGATACACTGAAGGCAATCATACAGAATCAGATTCTGATGCAGAAGTTGTAAACTCGGATGATGAAAATGAAAATGAAAATCCTAAATTGATTGATTTATATCGGTACAAATATAAAATTTTGTTAAAATCACATAGTTTCATGAATAGTGAACACCCTCTCTTACGAAATTATTCTAATATTATTAAATCGTTTTACTATATACAACCGCATATAGTAGAATGTGTTTATTTGCCTTCACCTGGTGGGGAATGTGTTGCTATATTAAAAACATTTTGGTTAAAGATCGTTCAACGTACATGGAAGCGCGTGTATAAACAAAGAATGGCGATGTTGTGCAGTGTTCCTATGATGCGTTTGAGGGAAATAACAAGCGGACGGTTTGTATATGAAAAAATACATATTCCTGGATTGAGAGGAATGTTGAATGGGCTGTGATGGGTTGATGGGTTGATGGGTTCATGAGTTAATGTTTCTTGTTATGTTTGCGTTTGGTGGATTTTGTCCTTTTCATCCTTTTACCACCTAACATCATCTTTTTAGCTGTTCTTTTTTTATTGCGTCGTCTTTTAGATGAAGATGAACCTGAAGCAGATGATCTTTTTGCAGTCGATTTACGACGCATTTGGGATGAAGAATATCTGTAACCACCTATTCTATTAATCGTTGGATTTTCCCCAGTAAATTCACTGCCTCTATTATCATCAACTTTAAGATATCCTTTTGCGTCTTTATTAGCATTTAAATCATTTTGCATTTTATTAATTAATTGTATTATTTGAGTTATATTACTATCATCTGTAGGTTTCATTTTATTTATATATTTTGTTGCTTCAATTACTAAGTTTCTAATATTTTCTATATTTGTTGCATTCAATTTACTATTGATTTCCAATTCTGCAATCTTATCTTTAATTAATTGAATTTCTGCATCTTTTTTTGTTAATGCATCGCTCATTTCTTTTTTTCTTAATTCATTGCTTTCAAAATCATCTCTTGTTGGACCAAATTGACGATTACTATTTATATTTTCTAAATTCTGTTTTATTTCATCTCTTTCTGTTTCCAAAATAGCCATTTTAGATTCTAAATTACTTTTATCATTTGCTATTTCTATGCGTTGCGCACCTAATTTTGTTAACAATTGCTCTAAATATTGTAATGCGGGTAATAATTTTTCATAGTTTTTTAAAATTTTATTTTTCGTATTAATTGCTTTGGCTAAATTTTCAAATTCGTCTTTTAAAATATCTGGTATATCTGTTTCATATTTAAAAGAATCATTTTCTATTTGTGTATTAGGTTGATTATTTGATGACGGAGTTGCTGAATTTTGTCCAAACATATTACCCAAATTACCCAAATTGAACCCAGAAAAAAAATTTGTTGATTGTTTTACTGGACGAGGAGGTGGAATACTATTATTATTCATATTATAAATATATTGTTGTTATTATTATATTATGACAATATTTTTATTTTTATACACGTCGAAAAATAAACACTTAAAAATGCAAAACCCTAAAACCTAAACACCAATAATTTCATTTATTTTTTCGCGGATTTTCTTTACTTCACTCGTTATTTCTCTCTGATCGTCCTTCGCTTGTCTTATATCTTGATCTGTTAATTTTCCAGAAACAATCAAATCTTCCACATATTGTTTGATTGAATTCATCGCACGGATTTGTCCTTCTTTTTGTTCCACGATATAGTTGTGATAATTTTCATAATCATCTTTGATTGTTTCTAAAAAATGATTTTGACGCGACAGTTTTTCCAATTTTTTCTGTTTTTCCAATAAAAATCTTCTTCTTAATTGAATTTCATCCTCGATTTTTAACAAATATTGATCTCTTTTTGCTAAATCCATATCGTTGTGTTTTAATTCAGGGTTTTCCGATTCGTGATTTCCAAATTCTAGTTCATCTATTTGCATATCATCGGGTTCTTCCGATTGTTTCGGTTCTATAGGTTGTCCGGGTAATCGCATATTCATATCAAATTCGATTTTCATTATAATGGTTGTTGGGTTTGGATATATATCTATAATAGATATTTTTATTCGATTTTTGATGTTTTAGTTTTTTGTAGATGTACCTAAAAATTCCATGTAAAGAGTATACATCATGCACAATGGAAAACTAACAGGATATACAATCCCAACAAATATTCCTATTGTTGTATAACCGACTAAATTGACAAAAACAACCATATCCGATTTATCGTTTTTCTTGACAACACGATTTTCTAATTTATCATTTCCCCAAAAACGATTTACCCAGAGGTTGTTTGATTTGCGAATATGAATATTATGTGTAAGACCAACTGTAAACCCCATAAAAGCGGTTGCTGGTATGACTTTGGAGAGACCGTTCCAATATAATTTTTTTAATCCATACCTATTTATCATATAAAAATATATTATACACATGTGTATATATTTAATTTGTTTTATCAATAAATGAGAAAAGGTATAAAAATTAATCTACGTATTTATATAAAAACAAAATGTATCGCCGAATATTTAACAGGGTAAAATCTATCATACCTAAGATTTCTGAAACAGAAATTATCGCGCTAAAATCAGGTGGTGTATCTATCGATCGTGAAATATTCAAAGGAAAAATCAATTATTGCGATTTATATAAACCGATTCAAAAATCGATTGATAAAATTACAGAAAAAACCATGGAAGATGAAATCGAAGATCTATTGAAAATCACTGGGCAAAATCCTATTTATCCAAGTAGTAGCATTCATTATATAATGAGCTATTTGGGTCAAAAAGGATTTTTAAGTATGATTATTGATAAAAAATATGGAGGAAATCGTCTTTCTATTGAAAGGCAATCACAAATATTATCGAAAATATCATCGTATAATCCTTCTTTGGGTGTCGCAACTATGGTACCAAATTCATTGGGTCCAGCAGAATTAATTCAACATTATGGAACGGATGCACAAAAACAATACTTTCTCCCAAAATTAGCAGATGGTACATTTATTCCATGCTTTGGGTTAACAGGTCCAGATAACGGTAGCGACGCAGTTGGAAGCATCGACCAAGGGTTTGTTGAAAAAATAGACGGAAGAACAAAAATACGTGTTAATTTGAATAAACGATATATTACATTGGCCCCCGTTTCAAATTTAATAGGTGTTGCCTTTAGATTAAACGACCCATATGGATTATTGGTGAATTGTAAAGAAGGCATTACCTTAGCGTTAGTAGAAAGTTCACAACCAGGATTATTAGAAAAAACATTTCATAATCCAAATAATTCCGGTTTTCCGAATGGTACTATAAAAGGCACTGTTTTTATCGATCCAGAGCAAGTAATTGGAGGCCCTGATAAAATCGGTGAAGGATGGAAAATGCTCATGGAATGTTTGGCTGTAGGCCGTGGTGTGAGTTTACCTGCTACAGCAAATGGATCTTCAAAATTCATCACTCATTCTATGATGAATTATATAAATGTAAGAAGACAATTCAATATGAATATCGGGAATATGGAAGCCGTTCGTGAAAAATTCATTGATATGTACGTAAATACATGGATTATCCATACTTCTGTCAAATATACGAATCATATTTTGGATAGTGGATCTACTCCTTCCGTTATTACTGCGATTATGAAACAACAAACTACTGAACGTGCCCGCGTTATATTAAATCACGGCATGGATATTTATTCTGGTAGTGCTATTTGTACGGGCGAAAACAACTTTTTCACCAAATTCTATAATTCATCTCCTGTAGGTATTACAGTAGAGGGTTCGAATACGCTTACTAGAGGGTTAATCATATTCGGCCAAGGATTAAATAAAAGTCATCCGTATATTTTTCCCATTTTCCAAAGTATTCAAGATGAAAATTTAAGCGATTTCAAAAACAATTTTAACAAACTAGTAGGAGAGTTAGTCTATAACTACGTGTTGTTATTAAACCCCATGCGCGATTTAATGAAAGATCAACCACAAAAAAGATTAGATAGAGCTACTTTAAAGTTTAGTTTATTGACTAATTTTATAGCACTTATGGGAGGCAGTATAAAATCAAAGCAAATGATATCCGGAAATATGGCTGATATTTTATCCAATTTATATTTGAGTTATGCTTTAATGTGGTATCACTATCATCATCCCGATAACAACAAAAACAACAATAACCTATTGTTAAGAAATGAATGCATGGATTATTTATTGAATGAACTAGAATATAAAATGAATTTGGTGGTCGATAATTATCCGATTTCTGTATTGCGACCTTTTTTGTTTCCTATAAAAAACACGATTAGAATGCCTATACTGGAAAATAAAAACAAATTATATAAATTTATTTTGGAGAATCATGAATTGCATGATCTCTTTAAAAATGATATTTATTACAAGGGAACAGTATTGGAAAAAATGGAGAATTTGAGAAAATTAAAACCTAATAGTCCGGAATATCAACAACTGTATCAAAATATTATTCGTGTCGGTGAATATCCGGTTCAAATACCATAGATTGTGGACGCGATGGATGTGGATGGGTTAGTGCGTTCAAAATCCGGATTTTCAATTAAAAATATATAGCGAAAAAATATTAAAATCTAAATAGTATAATATTTAGGAACTAGAAACCACGTTTAAACCAAAATGTCCAAAAATGCAAATGAACCCATATTAACGCGTAATGATAACCGTTTCGTGATGTTTCCTATTGAGCACCAGGATGTTTGGGAAATGTATAAAAAATCAGTGGATTGTTTTTGGCGTGCAGAAGAAATTGATTTGTCGAAAGATTATGCTGATTGGGAAAGCTTAAACACCGACGAAAAATATTTTATTTCTATGATTTTGGCTTTTTTTGCTGCAAGTGATGGAATTGTATTGGAAAATTTGGCGACGCGTTTTATGTCGGACGTTCAAATTTCGGAAGCCAGAGCATTTTATGGTTTTCAGATTGCTATGGAGAATATTCACAGTCAAACTTATAGTTTATTGATTGAAACATATATTAAAAACTCGGAAGAGAAGCATCGCTTGTTTAATGCTTTGGAATATTTTCCATGTATCCAAAAGAAGGGAGACTGGGCCCAAAAATGGATCAATGATAACCGCAGTGGTTTTGCTACGCGTCTAATTGCATTTGCATGTATTGAAGGTATTTTTTTCAGTGGTGCATTTTGCAGTATTTATTGGTTGAAAAAGAGAGGATTAATGCCTGGATTGACCTTTTCAAATGAGCTGATATCGAGAGACGAAGCCCTTCATACCGAATTTGCTATTTTGCTTTATAAAAAACTGGTGAAAAAATTGCCTAAATCACGTATCCATGAAATTATTAAAGAGGCAGTTGAAATAGAAAATGAGTTTATTTGTGAAGCGCTACCATGTCGTTTGATTGGTATGAATGCTGGACTAATGACACAATATATTCAATTTGTGGCGGATCGTCTTTGTTTGCAACTAGGATATGATAAAATATACAATGTATCAAATCCGTTTGATTTTATGGAACTTATATCATTGGAAAGTAAAACCAATTTTTTCGAAAAAAGAGTAGATGCTTATGCATTAGCTACAAAAACAATGGAAGGAGACGTTTTTGAGTTTAATGCGGAGTTTTAAGCAGAAAAACCAGGAGGCCCCATTGCGTTAGGAACAAGTTTTTTAATTCCACTTCCTTGCATTACTCCTGCGTTTAATGCTTCAAGCTTTTTTTTACCTTGCATATGTTGCATACCCTCTTGATAATTCATGGCATTCATATGAAAGTCTTTACTGAATCCTTTAATATCAGATTTAATGTCTCTCCATAAAAACGCATAAAATGAGAAATATGTTCCTAAAAGAAGGGCTAAAACGAGTATGCTAAACAAAAAAATGTATTCAGATGTTTTGTATTTGTTGGATAGTTTCATTAGTTTCATTTGTATGTGGTTGGTGATGTGTTTATAATATATTATATAAAGATATAATATATTTTTATTTTGCAAATAATATAAAAAATAGATTGTCTTATATCTTATATAGACAAAAAATGTTAACATGCAGATTAGTAGGTGGATTAGGTAATCAATTATTTCAGATTTTTACAACAATTTCATATGCTATTAAAAATAAACAAATGTTTAAATTTGAGTATTCCGATGTTTTGACGATTGGTGTCACTAGACCAACTTATTGGAATTCTTTTCTTTCAAAATTAAAACCATTTACATTTTCAAGAGCACATGATATTTCTACCCAAACAAACAATGTAATAAAAGAACAGGGGTTTCATTATAGTGAATTACCCTGGTCGGATACATTAGACAATACATATATAATTTTGGTTGGATATTTTCAAAGTCACAAATATTTTTCCATGTTTTATAATACGATTTGTAAAATGATCGATCTAGAAAATCAAAAAATGAACGTGATAACAAAATACCGTCATTTTTTTGCTAGTGAAGAAACCGATGAATTTGAAAAATATATTGGTATTCATTTTCGATTAGGTGATTATAAAAAATTGCAACATATTCATCCAATACTGAAAAAAGAGTACTATGAGAAGGCGCTTTTGTATGTCATGGCTGAAACTGAAAAAAAGGATTGGAAAATATTGTATTTTTGTGAAGAAGAATCAAATAAAGAAGTAGAAGAAACAATTGAATATTTGAAAAAAAGATGCTCAAATTGTCAATTTATTAAAGTATTGGATTCAATTCCTGATTGGGAACAAATGATATTAATGAGTTGTTGTACGCATAATATTATTGCGAATAGTACATTTAGTTGGTGGGGTGCATATTTAAACAGTAATCCTAATAAGATAGTGTGTTATCCAACTGAATGGTTTGGGCCGTCTTCTAAAAATCAAAAAACAATATACATGAATGATGATTTATTTCCTGATACGTGGATGATGATTGAATAAAAATTACATGGAATTGTAGATTTCTGAATCTAAAACATCAATAGATGGATCTGGGTTTACAATAAGCGGTTGTTCATATACATAGACCGGTTCTGGAACATAGACTGGTTGTATATATGATGGGTAATAATCATACCCACCATCATCGTAATAAACATCATTGTTATATCCACCTCCATGTCGACCATAATATCTTCCTAAACTATATCCTAAACCTAGTCCTCCCAATCCAGCAATTCCTCTTCCAACGCGTCCGCCATATCCACCCATTCCTCGATGCATTCCTCCGCGACCACCTCTACCAAAACCTCCACGACCACGGCCACCTAGTCCTTCAAGTATTTTTTTACTAGGCAACGAATTAATATATTTCAATATTACAAAAAATATAAAAAATAAAACAACACATAAAATTATTCTATTGGTATGATTCATTATTCTTACCTCTAAATCAAACAACTATATATTTTACAAATAAATAAAATTTCATCATGTTGAGTTTTATTCTTTATCAATTGCAACATGTTTTGCTATTTTTTTGATAATCTTTTCTTTGTTTTTATCACACGCGTTAATTCCACCACCCATTGTTTCCATAATAATTTGATTGTATTCATCTGATTTTTTAGAATCTGACCTCATACAATCAGGATATTTCTTTTGAAATTCGGGTAATAAACCCAGGTTTTTACTCACTACACTACTAATTACCTGTTTTATCTTCTGGTTATCAGCTTCTTCTTTTTCCCACTTATCTTGATCTTTTACATACATGATTTCTCTCTTTATGTCACTGCAATGAACTGGGCGTTTTTCGACATCCAATGCTTTCAGGTTTTTAATAATAATATTGGAGATTCCTTCTACATAACCCAATTTTCCAATGTTCTCTAAATCTGATAGTTGGAGAGAAATATTCTCAATAAACTCGGATATATTCATCGCATCTTTGCATGTCTCGTTGAGGAAAAACTGTAAATTGAATGTTTTGTTATTGGTTTGATTAATTGTATTGTTTGTTGTATTATTTTGCTGTACAGTCTCTTTTTTGCATATCTCCATTATCATGTTCTTTAATTCTTTATTTTCATTCATTAAATATTTTATAATATCGTTATTGGGTGGTGGCAATTGATCCGTTTTTTCTAATTGATTTGTTACTATAACTTCATCACTACTTTCTATTGATATGCATACTTTTGAATGTTTCCATAAGCCAGATCTAGTGTTATATATCTTACCACAATTGCATGTATGGTAAGGGGATTTTTGGGGATTTTTGGTTTCCATTTGGTTTCCATTTTGTTTCCAAACATGTTTATCGGTTGATAGATGTTTTGTAAAATCTTTTTTGTTACGACATTTGTATTGACAAATTTCACATATAAAATCGAGGGGACAAAAAATCCCCAATTTTGTTTCCATGTTTCCTAAAATAGGAAACCAAAAAAATCCCCAAAATTAAACGAAAACTTTTTGAAAAATTTATGGTAACAATGTAACAATTATTATTTTTGCATTATGACGAAAATGGTAAGAACGTGTTTTTTTATATTTTTTTCAAAAGTTTTTTTGAAATTTCAATTTTGGACATTTATTTTTGTCCATTTTTAATTTTTCAAAAAACTTTTGTGAATTTTATTTCACTTTTTTGAGAGACAACAGAAAACAATTAATATTATAATTTTTTTGTTATAATATTAATTCATATATCATAACAAGATAAATCATATGAATATATTTACCTAGCCAAATATTTTTGTATATCAGTATTTATCAATACTCTACCACTATATTCATTGCATGTTTCATTAAGGAAAACTGAAGATTAATTGTTTTATGTTACTATTTGTTTGATTTATAGTGTTGCTGTATTGTGTTTTTTGCATATCTCCATTATTATGTTCTTTAATTCTTTATTTTCATTCATCAAATATTTAATAAAATCGTTATTATGTGGATGTTCAGAATGAATATTGCACGCATCATTCTTGTTGTTTTTTTTGTGTTTCCATAACCCAGATTGGGTATTGTATTTTTTTCCACAACTACATATAAAATTTGGGTTACTTTCTTCTAAAATACCTTTAAATGTCGTGATTTCACCGTGATTTATATGCATTTTGTTTCCAAAAAGCGATGCTAAATGTTTGGCTGTTTTTATATGAATATTCCAATCCCATTTGCGCTTACAACTAAAATAACATTTTTCACAAAAATATGAGTCGTTATTTTTTGACGTGTTTTTTAATTCCAATAATTCCATTTTATTTC
>Ga0209551_1000175_pt1 | contig 22348 bp, 40 predicted proteins | sample LauGreSuBDMM15SD_2_FD_187568 | JGI IMG/M metagenome (GOLD analysis project Ga0209551, IMG submission 187568) | Freshwater lake microbial communities from Lake Michigan, USA - Su13.BD.MM15.SD (SPAdes) (version 3) | ecosystem: Environmental > Aquatic > Freshwater > Lake | place: Lake Michigan, USA... | reverse complement strand
GAATCTCCCTCTCTGTAAGCTCCAAATCATTCAATGCAGAAAGAACAGAATAATACCTGTAAGACACTTCGGTGTCATTGCTTAGCTCTTTCTTCAATCGTTGTACAATCATTAGTCTATTCGTTTCTAACAAATATAAAGCATCCTCCGTGAAAATAACAAATTTTATTATTTCTGTTTTTATTGATGTGCCCCACCCTTATTCACTTGTATAGTTAAGCCCCCCTACAATTTTAAAATTTTAAAAACTTTTATGGGCATGGGGGAGTGGGCTACATCAGATAGAAACCCCTTGCGGGAAATGGCAAGTTGGGTAGTACCCCGCTTGCTGTAAACCAAAAAACACATAATACAATGTCAAACGTTATCGAAATCAAAGGAACACAACTAGGTCGTCTTAGAGTATTCGAGTCAGGAGTCCCTTACGATGAAAATTCCAAGAAGAAAGGAAAGACCTACTCTAGAATCTCATTCAACCAGAAAGTCTTTACTCTTGATGATAAAGACCCATTCTTGGCAGACCTTGATAAGGGTAAAGTTCACACTGCATTCTTAATCGAAGTTGAGTCAACTAGACTGAAGGCTGATGGTACCACAGGAATTGTCACAGACCTAGCATTCGATGGTTACGTAAACAACGCTCAAATGATTGGCTTGACCAACACTGAGGCTGTTCTACAATCCATCTTGAAGGGCTCATTCAAAGCAGAAGCAGAGCTTACTGAAGCAGACCTAAAGGCATTGGAGCAATAAGCTCCTTTGCCAATAGGCATTAATTAGCGTGGCGAGAAATCGCTGCGCTTATTAACGTATATAGAAGAACATTCTAATGCATCATCTAGCAAATAGATGACATATATAATACATGTTGCGTTGTGTTATATGTGGTGTGAGGATATGTTCTTTTTAAAATACAACGTTTATATGGTAATGTACAATTTAATAAAGTTTTACACGGGGAATTGTAAACTTCATGTTGTACTTTGTAAAGATTTAGTTGTATGTAAAGGAGTGGGAGTGTGAGTAATGAGGCATATATGCATGTTATTTCACATGTGTGATTTGTCTCTTCATCAAATTATATAGCATTAACTAACATAATTATGACACCAAGAACAAGAATTAACGAAGCTACCTGTCCTGTAAGGATAGTATCAATTGCTAAGCCATATGGATTTAAGACTATTGGATCATTCTATAAGTTTCTTAAGCAATGTAATCCTCATGCTAAGCTCTATTTTGGTACTACTTACATGAGAGCAAGTCAGGTATTGAGAGTAATGGATAAATACCTTGGAATTGATGATCTATACAGTTTTTAATATTAAACCTAGCAATTAACATGGAAAAGTCATTAGATGAATTGGTATATGCACTCTCTTGTGAGTGTAAAGAAGCTGTCTATTCTAACATAGAGCATAAAGAGTTTATTAGACAGATGGCAAAGAAGCTTGAAGTATTAGCTGGGAAGATTCAAATGGAACATTCTATTGCTATGCAAGAATCTTCTTACAATGGACAATAAGAGCCTGTGATAGGGCTCTTTTGTTTTAACTGTAAACTATATGTTACGAAAGTTTAGAGTCATGAATGTCTTTTATTCGTAATCCCTTGTTTAACGGACTGTGGGTTAACAGAACGTCTTAATGCGTCACAACTTGTTTCCCAAGGACAGGCAGTTGTAGTTGGTTATGTCCTTACTAGTTAGGATATGATCTGTAGACCTACTGTCACATAGATGACAGCATGTATAACATCGCCAAAGATGTGGGGCTACAACTGAACGCAGAGGGATTGTTGTAATGTATCACATGTTGTAAGTAATCAAGTAGGATGTATGATTCTGACTCCAACAATAGATTGGGTTAACCTTGATGAAAGAAACAACATGTATATTATAATTTGAAGGGATATATGCTCCCAAGCAGGTGCAAGGCCTGCATTTATTTATTCATTCATTTAAACGCACAACATTATGATCACATTATGTGTAATGCCCAATTTCAAGGGCACAAGAAAAGAGACATTGCAAGCATTTGTTGTATGTGTCATAATTGACAGTATGTATTGTTTTCCATTTATCTATCACTATTTATGAGAACGTTTAAAGATTTATTATTCAATACAGTGGACGATCGTACTAATTGGATTCGTGCATTTATGAAGTTTGACAATGGATATAGTGTATCTGTTGTTCAGGGTCCACATAGTTATGGTGGAAAAGTAGGATTGTATGAACTTGCTGTTTTAGATGCTGATGGTGATGTATGTTATGATACACCCATCACTGATAATGTAATAGGCTTTCTTAAGCCTGAAGATGTCACTAAGCACATGATTGAAATTCAAGAATTACCAAATTTAAACACACAAACCAAATGAAAACATTAAAATTAGTTAGAGGAATAGCATTTAGCACTGCTATTCTCGCAGCAGTAGGATTGATAGGTATAATGATTTATGGACTAGCCATAGGTCTTAGTGATTTCAATCTTCTTGTCTGCCTTATGGTCTTCTCTATGTCATCAATGTATGCTATTGCTGTTGATGCAGAAATTAGTAAGAGAACCACTGATATAGAAGCGATGAAGAAAGTTCATCAAACAACTGTCAATCAGTGTGTCTGGATGATGGTATTTCTGTTATGTATGTCAATTCTTTGCCTGTTTCTATGAAATGGGCAAGGAGTTGTTCTATTACAGGACAAGGAATGAATCAAGGATGGGTGGGAGATGATGGATGCATGTATTTCAAATATGAGAAAGATGCACGCAAATGGTGTATAGGCAGAGGGTATAGAGATATAGATGATGCTTATGCTGATGATGTTATTTATTACACAGAATGGGAAGATGTTGAACTAGACACTGAAGATTATGATAATTGAAGAAGAATACGATTATAGCATCCCATGCAGAGGATGTGAAACAAAAGAAGATGTCTATGAGCAACATGATGCTTATGGATATAGCACAGGGTACTGGTGTGATACATGTTACGAAAGTGATGTATATCCATACAGAAGAGATAGATATTTTGATGCTTCTTACGCTGGTGAAAGATTAGAAAATGATAATTGAAAAACAGAGTATTATATCTGGTAAGACTTATCAGATGGAATTAGATATCACTCAACAACAATTGAATGATTTTGTTGATGGCATATCAGGACTTGCTCAAGATGCATTTCCTCATTTGTCTTGTGATGAACGTGAGTTCATTATATCTGGTATTCATCCAGTAGAATGGAATGAGTTATTTGGAGAATTAGAAAAATAATTTAATCAAACGCACATGAAAAGATTAACTAAAAGAGAATTCAGTGAGACAGTGCTATTCTATAGCATGATGTCAGGATTAACCATCATACTAATTGTATGGTGGGTTGAGTTTAGTAAGTATTATCCACAAATTATATTTTAAAATGCAAACACATAAATTTTATAAAGAAGAAGGTATATGGTATATAGATCTTCCAGAATTTCTTGAGTTGGGCCTTGGAACAAAGGCTAACTTGATGATGGTTGGAGGATCTGATACATATTTAGACAAGCTATCAAACTATACTAAAGAAGTGACTGTGTCATTCTCAGATATAGATTTTGATGGAGCAACAGATACATTGAAGAGAACAAAACTTGGTCATGATGATATGTATTTGGAATCAGTGGGTCACGCACAGGTTGATGGTGGTGCATATTACAAATCAACTGTTGATGGTCATGATTTGTGGCTTTGTCCTGTTACAAAATATGTATTTCAAGCAAACTATCCTGAATACATCTTTATAAAGAAAGAACAATAACATTAGTTATTGTGCGACTGCTGAGCATCAGAATAAACTGTTCAATTATATAGCATTAACTAAAATTAAAGCAAAATCAAATGAAAGCACATCAAACAATTACAGACGTGTTGATAGACATCAATACACCTGAAACAGCAAAGAAGTTCGTTGTGATTACAGATCACGAGAACACGTTTTACTTTTCCTATCCAGGAGAAGATGAGTTTGAAGCTATGAGAGGAGAAACATTTCTCACACGCACATTCATTCCTTTATCTATTAGTGTACATCAGGAAGTGGGATCTCATTTTGTTTACAAATGGGATACAATGAATGAGGTGGTTAATCATTTTGATTTACTCTTTAACTCTTGATAGCTATGAAAGTAAAGAACAAGGAACAACTCGACAGAATCATTATTACAATGGTGAAGCTATATCCTACAAATCTACGATACGCATTTGAGCGTGTTAGTGATGTCAGTGGGGTTAAACCATTAGTTATAACAAACAGATGGTATCGTAAAGTCAGGTACACTGATGAGGTGATTTATAGAATAATCACTGATGGAGTGGAAATTAGAAACATCAAGAGTAGTAGGTCAGATTTAATTAAAAAAAGTCATCAATAAATTTAAGTTATGAAGCCTCAACTGAAAGAACATATGAAAAATATGATAAGTTTTATTGCAATGATACTAGTGTTTTACATATTTGTGTATTACATGATCACACTAGCAATGATAATCACATGGAGAACAATAACTCTTCATCCATCTCTTGGCTTTCTGGCTCATGTAATAGCGTCATCAGTGATTCTATTAACAATATACATGTATGAGCCCCGTAAAGACCAAAACAATAAAATTAACAGAGGAGGAGATAGAGAACTTTAGAGCTATTGCTGACAAGTTTAATGTCAAATTTGACGTAAAACCAGTTAAAGATTTGTATCAAGTTACAGCCCCAGAGGATAAACTAATCCAATGGGGCTATTATGAATAGAATTATGAAAGGATTCACAGAAGAAGAAGTGGAAACACTAATAGAATTGTGGCGTGATAGGCTAACAATCAAAGAGATGGCTTGGAAAATGAACAAAAAGACAACACAAGTCTATTATCAGCTTAAGAAACGTTTACTAGTAGGATAATGACAATAAATTGGGTTTGATGTTAATTAAGTCGCCAGTGCTTTCCAGTGGCAAATAGTCAGGTGGTGGAATGGAGACACACATTGGAACTGCTTGTAAAAGTAATGGCACATTGAGATATCCTTAGATGTGCGTACAGGTTCAAATCCTGTCCTGACTACACTATGAAAAAAAAAAACAAAAAGAGTTACTAATTGAACTTATGAACATGGAAAAGATTTGGAACTACGTATTTCATTGGAATGAATACACACAGAAGTGGTACGCTGTACACAGGGACAGGTACCTAGAGTATTGGAATGCTGACAAGGAGAACTTCCCATCAGATGAGAACATACAAAATCTAATTGATAAGCTATGAAAAATACAGCAGTAGATTGGGCATTTAACCAACTTGATGAACAGGTTTATAAAGTTGACTATGACACAAGAAGAATTAGTATTTCAATATCACAGGTATTTGAAGATATGATGACAATTAAACGAGAAGCTAAAGAGATGGAGAAGGAGCAGATGCTTAATTTTTATATGTGGATGAGGATGAATGAAAAAGCAGAAGAATATTTTCATTATACAGATGATGATATGTTTGAAGAATATTTAAAACAAGAAAAAGATGCCTGATATAACAATGTGCCCAGGGACAAATTGTCCCCAGAGAGAAAAATGTTATAGGTTCACAGCAAAGCCTAGCGAATATATGCAATCATACTTTATGAAAGCCCCAATTAAAGATGGTAAATGTGATATGTATTGGGGAGAAAATGCAGAAAGTATTTGGAATCAACTAAAAGAAATAGTGAAATGAAAAAGGAAATTAAAAGAACAGGAGACTTAGCACCAAGAGGTGTTAAAAGCACAATTAAAGGAACCTATGGGTTCAACGAAGTAATGGAACAAATATTCACTGAAACAAGAAAACCAGATCCATCATGGAAAAACAACTAAGCACTTACAAGCATTGGGCAGATGTATATCTAGACAAAGACAATGCAGACAAATTCTTTGCTAATATGGCAAATCAAGAAGTATTAATAGATCCTTCAACTGTGAATGTGTTTGAGAATGAATTTCTTTATTCTGCATTCGTTTGGGAGAAATCAAATGAAGGTCATGAGTATTGGATGAATATTCAAGATAAACTAGACAAAGACAATGGCTGGGTCGTTATTTGATATGAGACATCTCATGTGGTTAGAGGTTAACTTAAAAGTTAACTTTTACCAGCCTGAAGACTTGTTAGCAGGTATGTGGTTCATGAATAGTCTTTACCCAGGAACTGATAGAGAGTTTGTTGAACTATGGCTTCTTGAAGAAGATGTTGTTGAAGAAGAATACGACAACTTTGTCAATAAAAATGGTTTTCCTGTTGAACCAATGCTTACGTTAGAAATGGGTAATCCTGATGAAGCTGATTTAATTGTGGCATATTCGCCAGAAATAGGATGGATTCATCAAGATGATGATGACTCAATTAGAGAATTTGATATTGATGATGCAAACTGGATTATTCAAAACAATGGTGGTAAAATATCTATACTGATTGATGAGCAAGCCTATGATCAAGATGAAACCATTTTCACCATCACAGAAGATCAAGAAGTGATATTGAGATATGAATTTGATTATGAAGATGATGATGATGACTTGGAAGACTAATTAAAATTGTGTATTTTACTAACGACAAAGGTTATGCCAATAGGAAGTGGAAATAGACAAACTATGACTATCAAACGTGTACCAAAAGAAGTTTATTGGATAACGTTTGTTCTTCTAGATGAAAGGCAATTAAGCTTTATGGTATCTAAAACAAGAAAGATTGAAGGAAAAAAGAAAACAAAAGTTTACTTTATTCCTAGATCAATTGTATTAGATTATGGGAAAAGAGAACAGAGTAAAAATTTTCCTGATGGTTCAGGTGAAAAATGGTACTCAATTCCTAAAATTGATTTAAAATTACCAAAATGGTTTTGTGAAAAAGATTTAGGATTTTATAAATGAAAAGTTATGCGTATATGGTTTGCAGTACATTTAGAAGGTAAGAAAATAGATCTAGTCAATGATAGTCTTCCTGATGATTATTTTGCTAAAGATGAAGATGGTGAAATAATTCCAGATGAAAATTTTATTGACATAGCATATCTAGATTCTCAAGGAATATTTTGGGAAGATCCTGTTGCTAAACTTTTAGATGATAACACTCTTGTTTATCCTGTTGATGGTAGTAAAGCACATGGAATTTATACAATTGGAGATTTAAAAAAATATAAAGTAAGTTAAAACATATGAATGTTCTAATTTATGACATAGAAACTCTCAAAGAAATGTTTCTCGTGGGGATTTATATTCCTCACGAGGATACATATCATGAGTTTGAAGTGAGCAAGAGCAAATACGATCTAGATAAGTTTATAGAATTCAGTGAGAAGTATAAAGACTTCTATTGGGTGGGATATAACAATCTAAGATTTGACATCCAGGTTGTTGAGTGGATCTTGAGAAAGTGCCATGACTGGGGAGAAAAGTCTAATCTAGATGTAGCAAGTATGATTGCTCAGAAAGCACAGGATGTTATTCATGATGCTAATTATGATGTGTTTGCTGAATATCGAGAAGAAGAACTATCTCTAAAGCAGATTGACTTGTTCAAGATACATCACTTTGACAATAAGAATAGACGTGTTAGTTTAAAGAGACTAGAGTTTGAAATGGATCTTGAGAACATTGAAGAGATGCCCATTCATCACACAAAAGTGGGAATGACTCTAGAAGATAGAAAACTCACACGTCAGTATTGTAAGAATGATGTTATGGCCACTTATGAATTCTACAAAGTAACCATAGGTGAAACAGAGCATCCGTTGTACAAGGGTAATGATCAAATACAGCTGAGACTTGACATAGAAAAAGAGTTTGATATTCCATGTATAAACTATTCAGATAGTAAGATTGGTGATGAGATCATTAAGAAATACTATTCTGAAGAGAAAAACATAGATATCAAAACACTTCCTAGAAAAGGTAAATTTAGATCTCATGTATATCTTAATAAATGTATAGCTCCTTATGTGCAGTTTAAAACTGTTCAGCTAGATCAGTTTCTTAAAAAACTGAGAGGTATGAAAATGGGAATGACTGATGATTTCAAAGAACAAATACATTTCTATGACAATGTGTATTCGTTTATGAAAGGTGGATTGCACACAGAAAACAAACCAGAAGTATTTGAGGAGGATGAAGATCATCTCATCATTGACTGGGACGTTTCTAGCTACTATCCTGCCATTATCATTAACAACAAGCAGTATCCATACCATTTAGGTAAAGAGTTCCTTACAGGTTATAAAAAGATGTATGAGAAGCGTCTTGAACTAAAGCCTTTTGCAAAGAATGATAAGAAGATTAGAGGCATCGTTGGTGCGTTGAAGCTTGCTGTAAACTCTGTGTATGGTAAATCTAGTGACATGAATAGTTGGATATATGATAGACAACTAACTATGTTTACTACCATCACAGGAGAACTATCCTTGATGATGCTCATTGAAGCGTATGAAGCTAAAGAAATACGTGTCATATCAGCTAACACTGACGGTGTAACAATCCACATTCATAAAAGCAAACTAGCTGAGATGGATAAGATTAATGCCTGGTGGTGTAAGATTACAGGATATGAGCTTGAAAGAGCTGATTACACAAAGATTATATTCTCAACAGTTAATGATTATTTAGCAATTAAAACAGATGGTGAAATTAAGAAGAAAGGAGATTTCCTCACAGATTTTGAACTTCATAAAAACAAGTCAGCCAGAATTGTTCCTCTTGCTCTTGAGCGTTACTTTGTTGACGGTGTTGATATTTCTGAAACTATTTCTCTCCATAGATGTCCTTATGATTTTTGTATAAGACAAAAATCAACAAGTGATTTTCATTATGAGGGATATAGAAAAGGAATGGAACCATCCGTCTACAATAAGCTTATTCGCTACTATGTAACAAGTGGTAGTGATGGTGAGAAGTTATTAAAAATCAAGAACCAAGAATCAGATTCTACAGCACCAAGCAGTTCACAAGTGGAAGCTGGTGATTGGTTGTGCAAGGTGGTAAACTATCTTCCTGCAAATACAGATGTCAAATCAATGAATATTAATTATCAGTATTACATTGACAAGGCTGAAAGTCTTGTGCTGAAGATTGTTACAAAAGGTAAAAAACGAAAGATAGAAAGGATAGCTAACCAAATTTCTTTATTTTAATTATGGAACAAGAAAAGTTTTATACACAAATAGAAACATTGTCTCCTCGTACTTTTATTCCTGTAAAACTAAGATTGATGAAAATTCCAATAGCAAGAGGAAGTAGATACTTTGATCTGTATGGTGTAGTGCATGTGGTGATATATTCTAAGCCAGACACAATTAAATTGATGCCTATTAAGGACAATGCTATGATTGATGTTTGGGATGTTGATGAGTTTAAGAACCAAGTGAGGCTTTTAAAATTCACAAATGTCCCACATCCTCCAATAACTAGAGAAAATGTTTCAGAACATCTTCTGGAATATCAGTTCAACATTATTGGTAGGACAATAGCAAACACTGTTACAGAAACAGAATGGAAGAAAGAATGGAAACTGACTAAGAAGCAAAAGGAAATATTCAAGAGTTATGCCCTTGGAATATTGAAAAAAGTTTTTAGATTCAACGGTGCAAAGGCTCGTGAAACATACGAGTTCTTTGATAAAAACTTTGGACTTCTAACACTTTGACCTATGATTGGCTTTTTTTTCATAACCTATTGTTTCTTTATTACAGTATTGATGATTTTAATCATAGAATTTGTAAACAAAAACGATAGAAAGCGATGAACACAAACGAAGATTATGAACATGTTCCAATTAGAGAAGCTGCAATTATACGATTGCAAAAAAGAGAAGAAGTGGAACAAGCAAACCACGAGTATGAGAAAAGAAAACCTGCAAAAATCATCCTAACCACAGAGAAGAACAATGAAGTTCAATGTGACACCCTCCCATTTTGAACAACTTCTCAAACAATCCTATAGTCTAGATCACATTTTCTTATTAAAGCTTGTAGAGGCCAATATTGACATACAATCATTAACAGATGGAAGTATGAAGATAGCTGGCCTCTACCAGTCTTTAGTCAGGAAAGGTCTTGTCTCTGATGTAACACAAGAGATTACACAGGTGGGTAGAGAGTTGTTGACATTTGCTGATTCAGAGGTGAAAGAGCCTATGAAGAAACTGAAGCAAAAATCATCAGACTTTGATGCATGGTGGAATGCTTTTCCTTCTACAGATAACTTTGAACACAATGGTAAAAAGTTTGCTGGTTCAAGGGGACTTAAAAGAAACAGAGAAGAGTGTCGTATTAAGTTCAATAAAATACTAGCTGAAGGAGATTATACAGCAGATGATATTGTAAATGCTACACTACTAGATGTTTTCTTAAAGAAGCAGGCTTCTGTAAAGAATGGAGATAATCGAATGAGCTTTATACAAAATAGCTTCACCTACATCTCACAAAGAAGCTTTGAGCCATTTCTAGAGATGATTAAAACAGGAATAGAAATACCTAACGTACAAACAAAAAGATCATTTGATATATGAGTTTTGAAGCACTTAAAAGAGAAGTAGACAATGGTTTAAATGGTAGGAATAATGGTATTCCTATGGGTTTTAATCGTCTTAATAGATATATAGGCATTCGTAAGAGAATGTACTTTGTAGCAGGTGGCTTGACAGGTTCAGGCAAGACTAGCTTTATAGATGATGCCTTTGTTTTGAACCCTTATGACTGGTATATCAGTCAGAAAGACCCAAAATTCAAACTTCGTATCATATATCGGTCAATGGAGCGTAGTAGAACATACAAACTTGCTAAGTGGGTGTGTAGAAAGATCTTCTTAGATCATGGCTATATCATTCCTGTAAGCAAGTTGTTGGGCTGGACTGAGAAGATGACAAAGGATGAGCATGACATATTTCTATTGTATAAAGATTACATGGAACAGATGGATGATGTTATCACCATCATAGATGGTCCAGAGAATCCTGTTGGTATTGCTAAAGACTTGAGAAGTCACGCATTGAAGAATGGTGTGGTTGAACAACTTGATGAATACAACAAGATTTATATTCCTAATGATGAGAATGAAGTGACCATTGTTGTTTTAGATCACCTGGGATTGCTTAAAACCACAAGAGAGCTCACTACAAAGAAGCAAACTATTGACAAGATGAGTGATGAGCTTAGATATGCAAGAGACTTCTATGGCTATACTATTGTAGCTGTACAGCAGTTCAATCGTGATATATCCAATCCTATTAGAATTAAGAATGGTGATGTAGAACCACAACTAGAAGACTTCAAAGAATCATCAGTTCCTCAAGAGGATGCTGACGTTGTGCTAGCATTATTTGATCCTATGAGATACAAGGTGTCTGATCCTAGTGGTTACAATCTTGACAAGCTAATTGATGAATATGGTGGTAAGTATTTTAGATCACTAAGACTCATCAAGAACAGCTATGGTGAAGATGATGTAAGAATTGGTCTTGGCTTTCTTGGTCAGGTGGGTATGTTCAAAGAACTTCCCAAAAGAAAGGAAATGACAGATGTAGATTATGATAATGTTGTAAACAAAAGCTTCTTCTTAAATGATCAGCATAGCTCAACATTGCGATAAGTGTAAGAACATCATGAGTCACACTCTGGATAAGAGTGTGATTTTGTGTTTAAAGTGTAAAAAGCAAATGAAATTAAAAAATGACACTCAGAGACCAACGACAAGTTGAGTTTGCAAAAGCTTGGAAAGACAAAGGGGAATATGGTATTCTTTATTTGTGTCCACGATTTGGGAAGATTAGAACTAGTATTAACATACTAAAAGAATTTCCCAAAGATGCAAAGGTACTTATTGCCTATCCAGACAATAAGATAAAGCAATCCTGGTTAGATGATTTTGAAGTTCTTGGTTATGAAAATGACAGCATCAGTTTCACAACACATCTTTCATTGAAGAAATATGCAGGAAAGAAGTTTGACTTGGTGATTGTAGATGAGATACATCTTCTTAGTGAGGCACAGATTGAGGTGTGTCAAGACTTCTTTGACATTAATCAAAAAGTGCTAGGCTTAACAGGAACTCTTGCTAGAGAGACAAAGAATGTATTGTCAGACTATTTAGCAATGAATGTTGTTGCTGAATATTCTCTTGAGAAAGCTATAGAAGAAGGCATCATTGTAGACTATGAAATCACTGTTGTAACAACTCCTTTAGATACTATCGTCAGACAGAACTATGGTGGTAAAGAAAAGACAGAGAAGCAACAATATGATAACTATACATGGGTGATTAATAAGATGCAATCAGAACACAGAGACACTATGTTTCTTAGACTGGCAAGAATGAGGCTCATACAATCTTCTTTAGCAAAGACAAATCTTACCAAGAAGTTGATTAGCAAGCACCAGGATGAAAGAATGCTCATCTTCTGTGGTGTAACAAAGGTGGCTGATGGTTTAGGAATTCCTTCCTATCACAGCAAATCCAGCGAAAAGAAAATGTTCAATGATTTCGCTGAGGGAAAAGGTAATCACATGGCTGTTGTGAAGATTGGCAATACAGGTGTGACATACAAGCCCTTGAATCGTGTAGTTATAAACTACTTTGACAGCAATAGTGAGAACCTGGCTCAGAAGATACAGAGATGCACAGCAATGGAATACAATAATCCTGAAAAGAATGCTCAGATATACATTATATCTAGCAATGAACAGGTGGAATTGAAGTGGTTGCAGAAGGCTCTAGAATTCTTTGATAGGAACAAAATTAAGTTTGTTGAGGCTAGGAATTTATAACCAAAAAAGTGTATATTTATAATCAAAAAAGTTAAAACCTAAAAATTAAAGCAAATGGCAAGTAAACTGATTGGGATTGTTGGAGAAACATCCACAGGTAAATCAACATCAATTAAACACTTAAATCCAGATGAGACTTACATCATCAATGTGGCTAAGAAAGAACTTCCTTTCAAAGGCTCTGAGAAGATGTACAATGCAGAAAAGAAGAACTACAAGGACGTAGATGATGCTAATGAGATTTCAAGACTACTAAAGACTATCTCTGAGAAAGCTCCACACATCAAGAACATTGTAATCGAGGACTCTAATTACATCATGGGTTTTACTATTGTGTCTAAAGCCACAGAAGTGGGTTATCAGAAGTTCTCATTGATGGCAAAAGACATGGTTGATTTGTTTAGAACAGCAAGAATGCTCAGAGAAGACATTGTTGTGTTCTATTTCACTCACCCAGAAGTGATCGAGGACAGTGGTGAAATCATTGGTTACAAGATTAAGACAGCAGGTAAGTTGATTGACAACCAAGTGTTGTTAGAAGGCTTGATGACTGTATGTCTATACGCACTTGTAGAAGAGCAAAAAGATGGTACAGCAACTTACAGCTTTATCACCAACAGGTACAGAAAGATGCCAGCAAAATCACCTGATGGCATGTTCAGTGAGATTAAGATTCCAAACAATCTACAGGTAGTTGTAGATAGTGTAAATGAGTATTATAAATAAAACAATTAAACAATTAAAGTTATGTCAGGAATTGGCGGTTCAAAAAGAGAAAGAAAAGAAGGTGGAAGTGATTTTCCAAAGAAAGTTGGCTTATTCGAAGCTAGTGTAATTGCAATCAATCCAACGATTGAGCAATACAAAGACATTCTTGGAATCGAGCTCAAAGAAGATAGCAAGGCAACTGAATATCTTGGTGAGAGTAGAGATGGTAATACTAGCATGAGAATTAGCATCTGGTTAAAAGATGTTAAGTCTGGTCAGAATTTCAACATTAACTACTATCTAGAAGACAAAGAACGTGAGAACAAGGATGGAACCAAAAAGCAATACATTAATCAACTAGGACTTTGTTCTTGGGCAGCTGATGAAGATGGTCTAGCACAATGGTTTAAGGGCACTCCTGGAAATGAAAAGGATTTCAGAGTGGCTTATGTTGGTGAGGAGGAGTTCTATGAGTTTCTACGTAACTGGTTGTGTGAACTAGACTATGGTAAGAGTGATACTACGTTATCATTGGATTGGAAGAAGCTAATCAGAGGAAACGTAAGAGAAATCACTTCTCAGATCAATGGTGAGTATTGTGGAAACTTCGTAGCAATGGCTACAATCACCACCAAAGAGAAAGATGGTGAAGTGAAGGAGTATCAGAGCGTATACAACAAAGCGTTTCTTCCAGCATATTCTTTGAAGCAGTTTAGACTTAAAGAGAATGATTACAATGATTCATCTAGAGTGTCCTCATTGTTCTCCAAGAAGTCTAAAGATCTTCGTCCACACGAAAGATTTGTTATCAAGATTGCAGGTGAATATGGATGTAAAGATTATTACACATTCCAAGACTTGCATGATTACGATCCAGAACAAAATATGGTGGCATCAGATAAAGTAATTGCTAATGATGATGCTGATTATTAATAAATAATCTTCTAAATTCAAGGCCCTCAGAAATGGGGGCCTTTTTTATTTAATCGTATGGAAAAAACAATTTATATACCCGTGAGTGTTGGTGAGCTGCTTGACAAAGTGAGCATCCTCAGCATTAAGAGAGACATGATATCTGATGCAGATAAATTGTCAAAGGTGAAGATTGAACTAAATCAACTAATGGATTTGGCAAGACCAATTCTTCAGGATGATGAACTAGAGAGATTGTATGATAATTTGTTAATCGTAAACAAAGATCTCTGGGACGTAGAAGATGTGCTAAGGAAAATGGAAGCTGATAAAAAGTTTGATGAGCAATTTATTGCAAAAGCCAGAAGTGTCTACTTTCTCAATGACAGAAGATTTGAACTAAAGAATAAAATCAACACTGTAATGGGTTCAGAGATAAATGAGGTGAAACAATATGTGAATTATCAATGATAGCTGGGGAGAAAAAAATATCCGAACAATTAAATTTTGAAACCATTCTTTCTAAAATATCTGAGTATGATATATTTAGATGGTATATGCCTAATAAGAAATGGGAAGTTAATAGAACGACTTATTCTCCATTCAGAAATGAATCTAGACCCTCCTTCACAATCTATTCTAAAGATGGTAAATTATTCTATCTTGACTTTTCAGATCCACACTACAGAGGAGGATGCTTTGATTTGATAATGCAGCTATTCAATGTAGGATATAACGAATGTCTGGAAATGATAGATAAAGATTTTAATCTAGGAATTAGAATGAAGAAGAGAGATGATCTACCTAATCATGAAGAGATTGTTTCTAAGTATAAACAGCCTGAAAAGTTAGAAAAGAAGTATTCACACATTCAAGTGATTGCTAGAAAATTCACTAACGAAGAGCTAGAATACTGGAATCAATATCATCAAGATATAGAGGATTTAAAACAGAATAATGTATATTCTATTAAGAAGCTTTACTTAAACAGAAGAATTGTTCATCTAAAAGAAACTGAACTTAGGTTTGGTTACTTCTATGATGGGCATTGGAAGATTTACAGACCATTTAATAAGGATTTTAAATGGTTTCCAAACAATGTTCCAATATCTGCAATGGATGGCAAAGATGATCTTGATAAAACCAAGATGGCTTTCATAAACAAGAGTAAGAAAGACTACATGGTAATGAAGAAGATCTATCCACATTCATGTGCTGTTCAAAACGAGGGAGTGGCTTGTTTCTCTGAAGACAATATTAACTTCTTGAAACACAATTCAAGCAGCCAAATCCTTTCTTTTGACAGTGATGTGCCAGGAGTAAAGAATTCTAAAATGGTAACAGAGATGTTCAACTTTGACTATTGTAATGTACCGAGGTGCTATCTACAAGAAGGAATTAAAGATTGGGCTGATCTGGCAAAGAAGTATGGAATGCAAATTATAGAACACTATCTAAAACAAAAACTAATAATACCATGAGTGGAGAAGTAAAAGAGTTAATAACATGGTGCACAGAGCGTGCTAAACAGTGCCCATCATTAAAAGAAGAGATACAAGATTTCCTAGATCTAGCAATCAATGAGATTGAAGAAGGGGGATCAATGTATCATGAAATAAGCCTATGCATGGCAGATGTAGAAGAATTAATCAAAGAAAACTGTAACTAATTATGTCAACTTATTCAACAACCAAATACATTCTCACAGGTACGGAACTTCCTAAAGAAACAAGGACATATAAGCCTGTTTCACATGGTCAACTAATTGACCTCACCCTGGAGAGCATTCATCAAGCAGGATTTAAGCTTGATTCAGAAAAGTATTCTGCTGCAAGAGATGGTAACATCGCTAACGGTAGATTCACAATCAGTAATGTAGCTGATAAAGAGATGCAGCTACAGATTGGCTGGCAGAACAGCTATGACAAGAGTCTTAGCTTAAAGTTTGCTATTGGCACACAAATCATTGTTTGTGAAAACGGAATGGTTAGTGGTGATTATGGTGCATTCAAAAGAAAGCATCAAGGAGACGTACAAGAGTTTACACCAAGTGCTATTATAGAATACATTAAAGCTGCTGGTGATGGATTCAGAAAGATGCAAGATGAGCGTGAGCTTATGAAGCATGTTCAGATTGATGCTCGTATAACAGCTGAACTTGTAGGAAGAATGATTCTTGAGAAAGAATTTATTGAATCTACACAAGTGAATATCATCAAGCGTGAGTTGAAGAAACCAACGTTTGACTATTGTGCTCCAGAAAGCTTATGGGAATTGTATCAATACACCACATATTCAATGAAAGATGTGCATCCAACACTATGGATGGGTAATCACGTTGATGCTCATGACTTCTTTGTTAATGCATCTGGTGAGATAAAAAGTAAATCAATTAACATATCATTTGAAGAGTCGACAATTAGGAGACAGTTGACAATCTTTGATCAATTACAAGAAGCAGATGTTGTGGGATAAATTCAAAGATCACTTTCATGAGAGTTGGCATGATGTAATGCGTCCATTTATTGAAAGCGAAGACTGTGATGCAATCTATGAACATTTGAAAACAGAATCTAGGAGGGGTAAGAAAATTGCCCCTCTTTCTTCTGTTACCTATAAATGTTTTAAAGTAACACCTTTGAATGAAATGAAGGTGGTGGTGCTAGGTATGTGTCCTTATCACACGCAGTTAAATGGCCTGCCAGTGGCAGATGGTTTGTTAATGGGATGTTCTGTTGCAGATAAGCTTCAACCCTCTTTAGATCAGTTCTATGGGGCTGTAGAGAAAGATTGTTACAATGGCTTGAATCTTAAATACAACAAGAACACTAATGTAGAATATCTAGCTGAGCAAGGTGTATTGATGCTTAACGCAGCTCTCACTACAGAAATCAATAAAGCTGGTTCTCATTTGAAAATATGGGAACCGTTTATCAAATATGTATTTGAGAATGCTATTGCTGATAAGAGAGTGCCTGTTGTATTTCTAGGCAAAGAGGCTAGCAAGTTTAAGCGTTACATGCCTCCGTTAACATGGTCCTTCGAATTGAGTCACCCAGCTAGTGCTTCTTACAAGAATGCTGAGTGGGATTCAGAAGGTGTATTCACAAAAGTGAATAGAGTGCTATTAGATGAAAAGAAAACACAAATCTATTGGTTAGATAATCTACCATTTTAAACAAAACACATTATGATAACAGAACTAATTAATCCAGAAGACTTAGAACCAGGAGATGTAATCATCTATCCTTGTCTAAGTAAAGTTAGAACAGCGAAGATTGTAAAAAAGCCTACTAAGGTTATAAGTAGTGGTGGACAATATCACTATTACAAAACAACTAGATGTCTAGTAAATGTAGAATATAAGCCTCTTCCTGGGCACAATCCAAATAATCGTTTCTATACAGAGCAACAGTTCAGTATTGACGAGTTTAATGTAACCAAGTATATACGATTTAGTAATCCTGTACTTAAAGTGATTGACTGATAAATAAATATAAAAGCAAATGATACTAGAAAAACAAAAAGAAGCAATGATTTTCGCTGATGGCGAAATAAACGAATCAATTGGAATGTCTCTAGACTTAGATTCTGCTCAGATCTTGATGCAGATGTTAAGTAAGAATCTATATTCAGATTCAATAGGCTCAACTATCAGAGAATGTGCAAGTAATGCATTGGATAGTCACAGAAGAGCTGGTGTGGAAGATCCAATTGTTGTAAGTTTTAAACTAGATGACAGTAACAACTATGTTTTCTCTGTAGAAGACTTTGGTATTGGTCTAGATGCTGATGATGTAAGAAACATCATTAGTAAGTATGGTAAGTCTACCAAACGTAATTCTGATACAGAACTAGGTATGATGGGTCTTGGCTTTAAGGCTCCTCTTGCTTATACATCTAGTTTCTATTTCATCTGTCGTAAAGATGGTATAGAACGTAAGTATATGATGTACGAAGGTGAAGACACAAACACTATTGATCTTCTATATGAGAAAGCTACAGAAGAGAGAAATGGTGTTAAGGTGATTGTTCCAGTTAAATGGATTGATAGAAGTAGCTTTTACACCAAGATTCAGGAGCAGTTAGCTTATTTTGATAGTGTATATCTTGATGTTACAACAGGTGGGCATAGTGTGAATAACAAGTTTACCATCTATCGTGGTGAGTATTTCCAGTATTCTGAAATGTCAAAGGATGATTACCTCCACATTTGTCTAGACAACGTATATTATCCACTAGACTTTAACAAGCTTGGTATTTCTCAATTAGATTTTCCTGTAGCATTGAGGTTTAGTTTGAGTGATGGAATATTTCCTACACCAAACAGAGAAGCTATTAGGTATACACAAGAAGCTAAAGACATTATTCTAGAAAGACTAGGAAAAATGTCTAACTTCTTTGTGGAGAAGTATAATCTTGAGATGCAGAACTGCACTACATTCAATCAAGTGGTAGAGTATTATACCAGTAAGAATAGAAGTGTAGAGATTGTTCCTGGCAAGTCTTTAAACGTTGGTTACCTATCTATATTTAGTAATGTTGTAATGAATGAGCCTAAGATTGAAGGTGTAAAACATCTTGATCTAAGGAAGCTTGTTGAAAAGAACGAATACATTCTAAATGAGTATGCTGTTACATTTGTTTTAAACAGAGGAAAGTTTAGAGAAGTGAGGAGTGGAAGCTGGGATGCAACTGTTAGTAGAAATAATGTTAAAGATGGTAACACCTATATGTACTCTTCTAGGATTTCAGAGTTGAAGAAAGCATACATGAGAACCCATCTACAGAATGGTACATTCACCAACTATCATTTTGTTAAGAAAACAGGAAAATTACCCTTATTTAGTAAGGACAAGTTGACTTATTTGCAAAAACGGGATAGCTACTATCAACTACTAGAACTTTCTAAGATTAAGAAACAACACTGGAGAGAAGCAATCATAGAGTTTCAGGGTATTGTAAATTCTATGATTTGTGGCTTCAAGAGTCTTGATGATGTAGTTGTTCCAGATAGTTTTGTTCAGTCTAGAAAGCAAACTAATAGTAGAACAGTAGTTAATAGACGTGAGAAGATGGTGGGTGACATTATTGTCAAGAAATCAGCTCCACTAGAAAGATTTGTTGAAGGTAAGAATTGTAAGTTTGTTGCTGATACATGGTCATTGAAAGAAATGGCAAAGAAGAAATGTCTATTAGTTTATGGTCATCATGACGATGCTCTAAAGCTTGATAAGTTGCATGCAATTAGTTATGGTAGAATGGACATAACTATAATCAGTCTATCAAGTAGAGAGATTAAAGTTCTTGAGGATCTGGAGTTAAACAATACAATGTCTTATTCAAAATTTATGGAAGGTACAAATAGACCATTCAAGAAGTTAATCACTGCTTGGTTGATTAATCAGTTGATTACTGATCAAAATTATGTTTTCAGAAAATATAATGCTTTGACAGATGTATCAACTGAATTAGTAGATAAGATTAGAATGCTTGACATGTATAAACAAAAGAACTATACACAAGCAAATGCTGAGATTTATCAAGCTATGTATGAAGTGGCAAAAGAAAACAATCTATTCGATTATAGTATATACCATGAGTATATACAAATGAAACAAACTCTCGAAAAGTTGTATTTTCTAAATGCTATTCTAGGAGCAATTAACTATAGCTACAATAATGTGCATCCAGATGTTGAAAGATATATTGTAGACTTGATGAAATATCACAAGTTTAAAGTGAATCTAAAACACTACTCTTCTCCAAAAACTATTGAGCAGAAACTAGAAGAAGAAGTTTGTTAATTAATTAAAAATCAATAACTTAAGGGAGGCTTACACCTCCCTTTTTCATTTAAAACCAAAACAAAACTATGTCAATTTTCACACTAGATTGGTTCAAATCCAACGCAAAAAGAATGCTTGATGGTCTAAAGATAGAAGAACAAGCATTGAAGAATAGTTTACTAAGAAGGGAACTAGAAACAACCTCTTTTAAACCATACGAGAAACTTAAGCTCGTTAACGATGTACTCACAGTTGTCTTGAAGGATGGAGAAGTGCTATCTAAGCCATCATGTACAGTTGATGACTTCAACGATGTAAAGAATGCTAACAATGAGATTGAAATCATTGCATTGTTTAACAAGAAACTGTCCACTGATGAGATGATTAAAGAAGTGAAGCAACAGAAAGTTCTTGCAAACATTTCTTCAAAACTAGAAATGCTATCCAGAATGCAAGACTTTGATGTTGAAGATGGATCTGTAAGACTAAAGGGTATTAATAGAACAATACCAGAGCTTCTTGTAGAAAGATTTCTTGATGTCATTTCTTTATATCAAACTGAAGATGGTGATCCACGTGAAGATGTTTACAATGATGATCAATATCTGTCATTGAAGAGATTCTTTATGTGGTGCTGCTTGAATCCTCGTGCTGAGGTGGCTGATGAGTTGTACAGATTTCTTGTAGACAACAGCTTCAGAATAACTAAGCAAGGCTTCTTCGTAGCTCTAAGAAACGTTGTTACACTACATGGCTCAAATGAACTTGTTAAGTTTGTTAGTGAGGTGTACACAAAGATTAAAGCTGTCTGGAAGAAAAGTCCTAATCAATATCATGTTATTCTTTCCCCTGATGGAGAGTATAAGTTCATGCACTATACTGAAATGACAGAAGAATACACTGAGAAGTGTAGGACTTGTGATGGTACAGGAGATTGGTGGGACGATGAGTTTGATCAATATGTCACTTGTTATGATTGTGCTGGAGAAGCAGAAGATAGTTATAGTAGAAAGACCTACGAAGGCACAGACCTAGGAGTTCTTACAGATTTGTATTTAGATCTTCCTAACAGAGCAGAGAACAGGTTTACAGATGACTGGACTAAAACATTTGACATTCGTATTGGTCAAGTGGTGAGCATGCCTATGACTCAATGTAACTGGTCTACACAAGATTGTGCTGCTGCTGGTTTACACTTCACTGCTAATGAAATTCACTATGTAGGATGTGGTGATCAGTCTGTATTGATGCTCATCAACCCTATGAAGGTTGTTGGTATTGGTACAGCAAAAGGTAGATGCTATGAGTATCTTCCAATTTCCACTGTATCTAGAGATGAAGCAACACAAATTCTTCACGACTTAGACTTTAGCACAATTGACCTGGACGAGTATTATATAGAAAGCGAACTTGATTTTCTATCTGAAAGAGCTCAATCAACATTTGCTGAAGAGGCTAAGAAGTATAACTTTAATCTTCCTGCTATTTCTTCTATTGAAATAGGCAATATTGTCAACTGTCTAAATAAGATGAAAGACGAGCTTAATGGTAGAGTTAAAGAAGTTGTATAATTTCATCTTAATGTAATAGTTGAAAAATACTATTATATTAGCCAATAAACTCATTTAGGTTTGTTGGAAAAGATTAAAAAGATGAAAAAGAAACTAGTAAAAAATAGAACCATTCTAAAAACTAAAACAAGAAATGCTGGAACAATGACAGAGAATGCATTCTGGTCATTCATAAGAAGTGCTTTAAGACAAAAGTCTAGATGGTGGAAACCTGTAACACTCTGCAAAGAGAATGCTAAGCGTAACTATCACGGACCAAACAAAAGACAGAAATATGAATACCAATGCAACTCCTGTAAGAATTGGTTTGCTGCAACATCTATAAATGTAGATCATATTTGCCCAGCAGGAAGTCTTAATTCTGCACAAGACCTTCCAGAATTTGTTGAAAGATTGTTCTGTGAAGTGGACAATTTGCAAGTTTTATGCAAGGATTGTCACGATGAAAAGACAGCAAATGAGAGAAAAGGAATAAGTAAATAGTAAATAGATTGGGTAAACAATTTCAGAAAGCCTTCCCTCACTGGGGGAAGGTTTTTTTATTTG
>Ga0209551_1000174_pt1 | contig 22359 bp, 21 predicted proteins | sample LauGreSuBDMM15SD_2_FD_187568 | JGI IMG/M metagenome (GOLD analysis project Ga0209551, IMG submission 187568) | Freshwater lake microbial communities from Lake Michigan, USA - Su13.BD.MM15.SD (SPAdes) (version 3) | ecosystem: Environmental > Aquatic > Freshwater > Lake | place: Lake Michigan, USA... | reverse complement strand
GTGCCAATGTGGTGGCACAGTCTGCTCCGGATGGCTATACGCTGTTGATGGCACCTAGCAGCTTAGTGGCCAATATCTCACTATACAAGTCGCTTCCGTATGACCTACGCAAAGATTTAACGCCAATTTCACGTATTGCAATGATTCCAAACGTGCTGGTCATTGGGGCAGATTCTAAAATCAACACCTTTGCCGAATTTATCGCGGCGGCCAAAGTCGCTAAACCGCCTTTGAATTATGGCTCGGCCGGCAGCGGCTCAAGCCAGCATCTGGCGGCTGCTTTATTTGCCAACTCGATCAAAATTGAAATGGGCCATATCCCTTACAAAGGCGGTGCGCCCGCGCTAGTGGACTTGATGGGCGGGAGATTAGATGCTGTGTTTGCGCCACTCGTTGAAGTCTTGCCTTTTATTCAGGGCAAAAAGCTGAAGGCGCTAGCGGTGACCACCCCTACGCGTTCGTTTGCTTTACCCGACGTACCTACAGTGGCAGAGACCTTTCCTGGTTTTGACATTACGCTGTGGAACAGCATCATGACGCGCAGTGGTACACCGCCTGAGATTATTGCAAAACTTAACCAGGCCATTCAATATGTATTGGCGCAACCTGAGGTGCTGAAAACCTTACGCTCGCAAGGTTCAAACCCTTCTGGAAACTCCATTGATGACTTTAAGAAACTGATCGCGCAAGAGGTTCCTAAATGGGCTGAAATCATCAAGCTTTCAGGGGCTGAAACGCAATAGGACCCTCACGAAGGCTGTCAGCAACCTAAATCCCACGGCATATTTTTGCCGTGGTAATCAGGCGACGCTAGCCCTGCATCCAAAGCATCAAGCCGTTCACCCATGATTTTGCTGGAAGTTTCAGTTGCTGCTCAACACACACAGCACGTGCGTATAGTTGATCGAAATCGATCGAGGGTGCTTGTTTAAAGGCGATGGCAACGATATTGCTATCGTGCACCTCAGGCAACCAAGCGACGGCGCTAAACGACTGTTCAATCGCTTCTAAATTGTGACTATGGTTTTCTCGATCACAGAAAATATTGACGGTCATGATGCCAGTGTCGGTTAAGCAGTCGGCGCAGGCTGCGTAAAACTCTGGTGAATTTAGTGTGGGCTCGATTGCTTGGGCATCATATAAGTCAACCTGCAGCACGTCGCAAGAAGAATGATTTGACAGGTCGTTGACGTAATCCAAGGCATCCATGGCGCACACTGACAGTCGTTGATCGTTCAATGGCAAGGCAAAGTGAGTATGGCATTGCGTGATGACAGCAGCGTCTAGTTCGATGGCTGTTGTATGGGCGGCAGGGTAGTGGTGGTGGCAAAACTTGGTGAGCGCCCCTGCACCCAAACCGAGTTGAACAATTTGCGTGGGTTGTTCAATGAATAAGGTCCAGAGCATCATTTGTTGGATGTATTCAAACTCAAGCGCAAGCTGATCATCAAGCCGCATCGCACCCTGAATAACACGCGTGCCAAAATGTAAGTTTCGAACGCCGTCCTGCTCTGAAATATTGGGTTTGCTCATCACAGCATCTTACGATATTTCTATAATGCGGCTGAGCGTGAGAGTTATTAATTACTTTCGACCTGGCATCTCTAGCTTAAAGAGCCGCACAGCATTTTTATAAGCCACTTGTTCGAGGGTGGCTGGCGTCAGGTAGGCAAGCAGTTGCTCTCGTTGCTCTTGAATAATTTCGTCGTAGCGTTTTTCTAAACCACAACAGGTATCCGAGCCCAACATCACTTGTGTAGGAAACTCTTCAATGAGATTTCTCCATGCGGGTTTGAGCCCAGTGGGTGTGTAGATCTTTCCGTCGCCTAAGGTTGTGGTTGTACTGGCGTGCACCGGCCCGCCCGCTGAAAGTTCACACATAATATTCTTGCGTTGTTGAAAGAATTGTCTGAGATCGTCGGGGCGTGCTTGTGGCAGGCAGTGCGATAAGATCGTCGTGACTTGTGGAAATTCTTCAGACAGGCGCAACAAGTCTTCTTTAAAAGTTTCGTTCATTCCGGCGTGAACTTGTATAAATGCACCGTAGCGATTAGCGAGTTCATAGGCTTGTCGCATCATCGGGCTGTCGAGCCTAAAGCGTCGCCTAAATTCCGGCCTGGGTGACGAGAAATAATTATCAGTGTGAAGTTCGCCAAAGCCCTTGATGCTGCCATCCTTAAAGCCGCTTTCGGCGGTTCTAAAAAGACTTTTAAAAATCCACTGATCAGGGTCGGTGAAGCTGCGGCCTTGTCTTAAGATATCGACCAATTCACGTTGACCAATGGCGGCGATATAGCGATCTTTCAAGACTGCGCGCATATCGTCATTGAGATAGCCGACTGCACCCGCCCATTGCACGTTATTTCGGTCCATCAGCTCTTTAAAAGAGCCTGCTGAGACCTCGTAATTATGTAGGTGCACATCGGCGATAGGTACAGTTTTGGCTAGAGCAACTGAGCCTGGCAGGGGTTGTGCTTGCACCAGTAACGTGGAGCAAAAAAGAGCGACACCAATAAAGTTGCAAAGTGATTTAATGGTTGCTGTCATCGGTGCCGCTATTTCAAGTAATTATAAAGATAGGTTGGTGCGCATGGTAAATCGCACACAGAACAATTGTGCCTACCAAGCCAAAGTCAAAAGATAGTTTCATCTTGTGCCTGAAGGATCAAACTCAAAAGATAGCGTCAATTAGTTCAGTTTTAAATTGAACTTCTCAATCGCTTGAGCAAAAGCCTTTCCTTCAGCCTCAAACGCTGCTTGCATTTTGTCGACGGTCATAATCCAAGCCTCAGAACCTGTCGGTTTCATCGCCTCTTGAAATGAGGGTTCGGCAGTCACTTCGGCAGCGGCTCTTCGTAAAATTTCAACAATCTCCTTTGGCGTCCCAGCTTTGGTGTAGAGCGCCGCCCAGATATCGGTGTAGAGATCTGGATACCCGGACTCTATGAATGTTTTAAGTTCTGGCATTCTCAGGCTCTTGTCACGTGCCACCACTCCAATCGCTTTAACCTTTCCGTCTTTTAAATGAGGTCCACCGATACTGTAGGTTGTTGCCATCAGTTGGATGTCGTCGGCCAATAGGGCGCGAATCATTTCAGGTGAGCTGCGGTAACTAATTTCTTGGTAGGGATCACCCCCCGCCGTTGCAGAGATTTTTTTTGCCAAAATCAAGCCTAAATGAGAGGTGCCCAAGACCCCAATGTTCATAGATTTTCCGCGTTCTTTGATCTCTTTCATTAATGAGGGGATGTCTGTCGCTTTCACTGAAGCGCTTGCAAACAAAATGTAAGGCGCCTGACCGAGTGGCGCGATCGGGGTGAAATCATCAAGGGTATAACCAGCATCTTTAATCACAATCGGGGTCGTTGCCAAACCGTTAGAGGTATAAAACAACGTATAACCATCGGCCGGAGCATTCAAAACTTTTTTGGTGGCAACCATGGCTTGGCCACCGGTTGCGTTTTCGATTACCACGCTGGTCTTTAAGTTTTTACTCAGCCGCTCTGCAAAGACTCTGCCAAGCAAATCAAAAGGTGAGCCTGCACCAAACGGGGTAATGAGCGTGATGGTTTTGTTTGGGTAGTTGTTGGCCTGCGCAAGTGCGGTCGCGGGTATGGTGACCATGGCGAGCGTTGCGAAGGTTGAAACAAGTAAATTTAACAGACGTTGTTGAAACAATGACATGATTGCCTCCCGTATGATTTGAAACCCAATTAATTTAGCGTTCGTTTTTTAATTCTAGTGGATGCTTAGGCGTGAGTGTTTATTTTTTTTGATGCAACCATGTGGCGACTTCTTGGTGGCTTAACACGTCTGCGTATTTAAGAGCCATATCCGTTAGGTTTGCATAGTGATAGCTTTCGTGTTTGTCTGCCACACATTCTAACGGCACGATTGTGCGATAGCCGCGTGACAGACTTTCAACCGCAGAGGCTCTGACACACCCTGACGTTGAGCCACCCGTTAAGATAACAGTATCGATTTTGTACCAAGTTAATAACGATGGTAACTGTGTTTCAAAAAATACCGAAGGCATTTTTTTTGTGATGAAGACATCTTGATCGTGATTGACAAGAAGTCTCTCATCTAGCGATGCGCGTTCTGATCCCTGTTTGATGTTTTGAAGTGAGTCTGCGTTGTCGCTGCGGGTACCCCATACTCCTGCGTCGTGGCCCGAGGCAGAATATGAAACGCTGGTCCAGATGACGGGCCAGTTCAGCTGCCTACATAGTTCAGCAAGTGTATTGATATGGGCGATTTGATTAGGGTCGGTCGTGTAGGCGGTCGAAAAAAGATCTGGCCGAGTGTATGCCTTTTGCAGGTCGATATTAATGAGTGCTGCCTTTGCGCCAAACCCAAACGCCTTGCGCTTAGGGTTTGCCATGATGTCTTGAAAGATTTCCTTCGCAGTCTGACGACTTTCAATCATAATGATCGAGCCTGTGTGTGGTGTAGTTTTACTTCAACGAGTCGTTTAGCTTAAGAGATAAAAAAATGAAACGCCGAACCTTTTTACAGTCTTCGCTTGGACTTACTGCAACGAGTGTGTTGCCTACCTTCGCGCAAACTGTAACTGAGAGTGCGTACCCAGCAAAACTTGTCAAAATAATAGTACCTTTCCCGCCCGGTGGGGCGACCGATGTGACAGCGCGATTGGTCGGTCAAAAGCTTGACGAGCTACTTCAGCAAAGATTTGTCACCGAGAATAAACCAGGCGGAGGCTCTAATATCGGTACGGTACTCGCGGCGCGTGCGCCTGCAGACGGGTATACATTGCTGCTCTGCACCATTACGAATACGGTGAACATGTCTTTGTTCAAAGAACCTGGTTACGATTTTTTAAAAGACTTCGCTCCCATTTCAATTTTGTCGAAGGCACCGTCGATCTTGGTGACAAGTCCTAGTTTGCCAGTGACCTCGGTAAAAGAACTCATCGCGCTTGCCAAAGCACAGCCTGGAAAATTGAGTTTCGCTTCGTCTAGCGTGGGCACGATGCCCCACTTGGGCGGAGAGTTGTTTAAAGAACGGTTCGGCCTAGACATGACTCATATCCCCTACAAAGGTGCCGCGCCCGCGCTCACTGATACCATTTCAGGAGTGGTGAGTATGGGCTTTATTACTGCTTTGAGTGCGTTGCCAAGTATTCAGGCCGGTAAGTTACGGCCACTCGCAGTTGCGGCGTCGAGCCGACTTGCTTTATTGCCTGATGTGCCAACCTTAAGTGAAGCGGGTGTGCCTGATTTAGAGTTGGCTGGTTGGTTCGGCTTGGCCGCACCGGCTGGGACACCCGCTCATATCGTGAATTTATTATCGGCAGCTTGTGCAAAGATCCCGTCGATGCCTGGTGTTCAAGAGATGTTTGCTGCACAGGCGGCTGAATGTATCACTAGCACTCCGGTGGAATTTACAAAATTTATTCGAGCTGAAATCGACAAATGGCGATCAGTCATCAAACTTGTCGGCGTCGAGCAAGTATGAGTCGTTGTATGTGTTGACTAAACTGCCCCTTCTGTGAATGTTGAATTCTATTTTTGCAGGGGGTTTAGTCGTTTGATTCGCTGAAGTTACTCTGCCTTGATATTGGCCGCCTTAATGATTGGAGCGTACATTTTCAACTCGGCTTGAATAAATTTGGCAAATTCATTTCCGGAAATCGGCCTAGGCGTCAATCCCTGATCCTCAAGTGCTTTGACGACGCCGGGGTCATTGAGTGCGGCTGTCACGTCTTTGGTGATGTTTTCAAGCACAGCTGTGGGTAAGTTCTTGGGTCCAAATAGTCCAAACCAATTGGTGAGCTGGATATTTGGATAGCCCAACTCTACGAAGGTAGGCACCTCAGGAAGTAGTTTTTCGCGTTTGCTACCAGCCACAGCCAAAGGAGTGACTTTGCCCGCCCTGATTTGACCTAACAAGGGGGGTGTCGTCGCAAAGAAGATGTCAATTTGCCCGCCCACTAGCGCGGCTACCGCTGGGCCCGTTCCCTTATAGGGGATGTGTGTCATGGGTAGTTTGGTCGCGATACTTAACATCTCACCCGCCATGTGTTGTTGTCCTCCCACGCCTGGTGACCCGTATGTTAAGGGGACTGACGCCTGAGCCTGCGCGAGTAGGTCTTTTAAAGACTTAGCTTGGACTTTAGGCCCCGCTGCGAGCACGAGCGGAGCCTCTGCGGCCAGTGCGATAGCTGTGAGGTCGGTGATTGGATCGTAGCGCATCGTTTCAAAAACGAGTTTGTTGATCGACACCTCAGGGGTATAACCAAGTAGCAACGTGTAGCCATCAGGGGTAGAGCGCACGACTTCGAGTGCGGCGATCATTCCACTGGCACCTGGCTTGTTTTCTACAACGACAGCTTGGCCCCACTTGTCGGTTAAATATTTTGAAAGTAAGCGCGCGATAATGTCAGTGGCGCCGCCTGGTCCATAGCCCACAAGAAGCTTAACTGGTTTGTCGGGATACGCAGCCAAACTGGGTAGCGCTACGACCGATAAAGAGATAAAAAAAATTTTTGCAGCAAGCGAGCGTAACGACATGTTGAGGCCTCTTGGTTAAGGTGCGACTTTGTTGTTTGCGTAAAGACGCAAAGAGATCAAGGGTGCGGCGGTTTTGCTGTCAAGATTGGAGTGACTGGCTTTGGGTGCGTGTTCAATATCTGTGTGATATTCAGCACAGAGGTCTGTATGCAAACTCAGCGCGCCGCTGTACGCATCAGATTGCCCTGTAGTACTCTGCTCAGAAAAGATCAATTGATGTTGGATGCCATCCGCTGAAAAGGTGATTTGTGCTCGACTGTGTGACTGGCTTAAATCAATGTTGATTTGCTTGTAGCCAGACAGAATCGAATTGAGTTGCCCAAATACACTGGCTGCGAGCCTAGGGTTGAACTGCCTGTCGATAAAGGCTTGACGTGGGTAATAGCCACGGTCGACATCCATAAACGTATCAAAAACATATTGAACACGCGCCGAGCTTTTTGAAAAGAGCAATGCACAACAAATTTTGTGCAATAAGCCGACTTCATCATCGTTTGATTCGGCAATACTGGGCCCGTTCAATTTCAACGATGCCAACACTTGGCAGTTGTTGCGTTCGGCAAAGAGCATTAATGCAGGAGCCACCTCAAGCAGGTCTTGGTCTGCCTCTACACGAACGGTGATGCCATCAATTTCGTTACGTTGAACGGCTTGTTGAACAAGTTCGCTTTGATATTGCAGATCTTCGAGAGTGAAGCCAGATTTAACGAAGTGACTAAAGTGTTGTCCGTCATAATGAGATTCGTCATACATGTGAAGCTTACATAAAAAGACTTCAAGTGCTGTGTCTTTTTTGAAGGTTTTTATGCGTTCGCGATGCTTCTCAAAACCGGCTAAGGTTACGTTGACCTCAATGCTATTCACGCCAGCTTGTTGCAGGCCGTGATTCTGAAGATCGCGCTTTGGCGCACCTAGGGACGTCAATATAAAGCGATGCCCCATCTTCGCCAACAGATGCATGCGTCGGTGAGTACTGGCGTCAAGCACATCTTGGTCGGTGACTTTTGAGAGGCGCGCGCCCATTTCCCAAAGTGCTAGCAGCGGATAATCGTTTCGGGCCAGTTTACGGCCGAACTCTTGAACACCACCCGTTGCTGGTATTTGAGCGACCTCGGTCCAAGTATGCCTAAGTTCGACGCCTACGCGTGAAAAGGTTGACGTGCTCGGGTGGGTTAGGCGTTGTGTTTTGTCACGCAAGGTGTGATCGGCTAACGCGCTGCGTCCGCCCATTGTTCTGACGGGGTAGGCGATATGGCCTTTTTCAAAGACGTCCACAATGAAATAACCAAATTTCGCGACATCACCGCGTCCAAACTCGACTGTCGGTTTGACGCGATAAAACTCAGAGTAGTCATGCCTTAAAAATGCGGTAGATGGCAGCATGTAAAAGTCAGCATGATCGAGTTGCTCGTACCAAAAATTATGTACGTGACCGGCAAACGAAGCCTCTACGTTTTTGTTTTTCATGAGGCCTAACAGCCAACTGCGACCAGGTTCATCCAGGTTGTCGTAGCTGCCGCGTTCGGTTTCGCTGTAGACAAACGGTGGGTAGTGCATAAACAGGAAGACGCGTTTGCCAGCGGCGCTCGCGATTTGTTCTTCGAGCCAGGTCTTTTGCTCTTGCTCGGCGCTTAAGCCAGAGTTAATTAAAAGCGAGTTAATCAGAGCACACCGAATATTTTTGGTGTCAAAGCTGTAATAGTCTTTGCCGAAGGCGTTTCGATAGGCTTGCAGATGCGCGTCGCAAACCTGATCAGCTGGCATCCAGTCGATTTTTTTGTCGCCCACGTCATGATTACCGGGCAACATGTGCAGGGGTGCTTTTAGAGGAGCGCTGATTGCTTTGAATTGTTCAACCGCTTGCATGAAGGTCGGTAAAGCGGGCATTGGGTGAACGATATCGCCTAGATGAACGACAAACTCTGGTGCGGGATTCATCGCGGCGATGTCTTGAAACACAAAGCGCGCGCGCTCGTTGGCCAAATGATTGGTCTCGAACGGTGAGCTTGAGACATTGTCGCTTTCGTTGACATGCGTGTCGGCGACGACAACGAAAGAGAAGAGGGGTGTCGGTGAGCCGCTAGGTCGAATTTTAAAGCGCATGAAATAATTAATTCCAAATAATGAAATTGACAACCGAATATCGGTTATAAATTATGTTGTTGATTCAATTAAATGTCAATTATTTTTCAGTGAACTACCTGCCATTCATAAAGTGAATAAATTCATGCGACTTGCCAGAGATGCTTTAGAAAGTGCGGACCCAGGATTTTTAGACTACGACTCATTGCAGCGGCAGCCGCAGTTTGCGTCGACTCTCGCTAACGGTTTAGCGCTGCTGGGGTGTTTTGGGCAACGCGCGGCGTTATGGAGCAACAAAGAGCTGTCTGAGCAGCTGCAGCTGACGAAGCCCACGATCACAAGACTGACTTTTACTTTGATGGGTCTAGGTTATCTTCGACGCGACAAAGCCTCTGGGCGCTACGCTTTGGGGCCAGCAGTGCTGTCGCTTGGTTATCCGTTACTGTCCCAAATGGCGATCAGACAAATCGCGGCGCCCGAGATGTTGGCACTCACTCAATATGCAAAAGGACCCGTTTCAATAGGGATGCGCGATCGTCTACAAGTCGTTTATGTCGAGACAGTTACCGGGCAAGACAGTAATTTCACTAAGCCGGGTATCGGCTCGACTCGGCCATTGTTACGCACTGCAATGGGACGCTCACTGCTATATCAACATACCGAGCAAGAGCGACGACATATTTATAAGGGTTTGAGGGCGGCGCAGCAAGAGGAGTTCGACAAGTTTTTAAAACCTACTGAGCGGGCGTATGAACAAATTAAGCAACAAGGCTTTTGCTCTGTGGTCGGCGATTGGCAGGCGACGCTCGCAGCTGTCGCGGTGCCCCTGTCAACGGCTTATAACGGTGTTCACCTGGCGTTTAATTTGACGGTGGCGACCTACGCAGTGACTGAAATAGATTTACAGAAAAACCTTGGTCCAAGACTTGTGCATCTGGTCAGGAGTGTCGAGCGTGCGCTTGGGTTAGGCGTGTAAGGTACGAGCTCAGGCTACGCTTTTATAGGTTAGTCACAGGCGCTTTTAAAGCTGACTCAACAATGCGGTAACTGACAAACGATGATGTGCGGTATAACAGGGGCTGATTTTTGGAGTCATCAAGATGAACACAGATATTGAATATGCCGCAAAAGTTGATTTGGCAGCCTGTTATCGGTTGATGGTGAAGTACGGCATGACCGATATTATCTACAACCACATCACAGCTCAGGTGCCAGGTAATGAAAAACTCTTTTTCATTAATGGATTGGGGCTTCATTACAGTGAAGTCTGTGCCTCTAATCTCTACACGGTTGATCTTGAGGGCAACATCGTACAAAAGCCTGATCTGCCCTATGGGATCTCTAGGGCCGGCTATGTGATCCATAGCGCTATTCATGCCGCGAGACATGACGTCCGGTGCATTATCCATACCCATACGCGTGCGGGGATGGCCGTGTCTTCGCTCAAAGAAGGGCTGCTGCCGTTAACACAAACTGCGATGCGATTTTACGAGCGTATCGGGTATCACGACTATGAAGGTCCGGCGGTTGATAAGGATGAACAAGAGCGTTTGGTCGCAGATCTGGGCTCGCACAACGCGATGATCTTGCGTAACCATGGTTTACTGACCTGTGGGGCTACGGTCGCTGAAGCTTTTAATCTGATGCTTTGGCTTGAGACTGCCTGTAAGGCGCAAGTCGATACCTTGGCCATGGGTCGAGAAATTGTCGTGCCTGATGAGGTTGTACTGAATCGCACTGCACGGTTGTATGACCCAGATGTGCGGCAATTTGGGCTGTTGGAGTGGGAAGCGATGCTAAGACTATTAGATCGTGAGGATTCGAGTTATCGAGGTTGATCAAGGAAATCATTATGCAAATAAACTTGCGTTGTTTAAGGGTGCTTGCAACGGCTATGGCGCTTGTGTTTGGCTGCTTGCTTCAGGTCTGTGCTGCGCAGACATATCCTAGTCAACCGGTGCGTCTAGTCGTGCCTTATCCTCCTGGAGGTACGACCGATATTGTTGCTCGCCAATATGCTGAGTACCTAACCAACGCGTTTAAGCAAACTGTCGTGGTTGAAAATCGTCCTGGCGGTACGACCAATATTGCTGCCGAGGCTGTGGTAAAGAGTCAGCCAGACGGGTTGACTTGGTTGTTTTCGGGTGTCAATCAAACCATTAATCCTTCAATGGGTCCGGTTCCATCTTTTGATCTTTTGAAAGTACTTGCGCCAGTTACTCTCGTGGCGCGTGTGCCATACGTTTTTGCGGCCAACTCAAACGCGCCCTTCAATCAACTCGATCAATTGGTTTCAATGGCAAAGTCTTCGCCGGGTAAATTTACTGTCTCGAGTGCGCAACTCGATGTTTATGTCGAGCTTTTTAAGCAACGTGCTGGGATTGATCTGCTGCATGTGCCTTATAAGGGAGGTGCTCCGGCGACGACTGATGCGATCTCCGGGCAAGTTCATATGGTGTTTGCCTTGGTGCCAGTGCTCTTGCCTCATATCGAAAGCGGGCGACTCAAAGCAATTGGTGTGACCTCAACTAAAAGGCAGCCAATGTTGCCTAATACTTCAACGCTGGTTGAGGCAGGTATCGATTACGACTTGTCGAGCTGGTACGGTATCTTGGTGCCTAAAGCAACCCCAGCGGCAATTGTCGAGCGCATCTCCCAAGTGACACAAAATATAGCTTCGATGCCATCTTTCGTTGAAAAACTACGAGCACGTGGGGCGGTTGCCGAGGCGAGTTCGCCAAGCGAATTTCACAAACAAGTCGAAAGTGAATTAAAGTTTTGGGCTCAAATCGCCCAACAGATGCCAAAGCTTGCAGCAGAGAGAAAAGCAAATTAACTTGCCGTCCGAGCTTTCAGCGTAAAGTAGTTACTAGAGGCCAATCCTCGCAGATGCAAGAAAGTCAAATTAACGTGCTGTCCAATTCGTTGTCCAACAAAAAAAGCATGTCTCTTTAACAGCAGAGGTAGCGATGAAACAAGAAGCGATGCAATATCAGACGATACAGGTTAGCCCCTTGACCCCCACGATTGGAGCAGAGATCGGCGGTGTGGATTTGGCGAAGCCTTTAACAGAGCAACAGTTTGAAGAGATTCACGCGGCGTTGATTCAGCATTTGGTCATCTTCTTTCGCGAGCAAACGCTAAGTACTGAGCAACATAAGGTGTTCGGCCGACGCTTTGGCAAGCTTCACATTCATCCAACTAGCCAGATGCCTGGACACCCTGAAGTGCTTGAGATCAAAGCTGACGCAAACTCGACGTGGGTTGCGGGCGAGGTGTGGCATTCTGATGTGACCTGCGAAACAGAGCCTCCGATGGGCTCGATTTTGCACATTACAAAGGTGCCAGACAACGGTGGAGGCGATACCTTGTTTGCGAGCATGTATCGCGCTTACGAACTATTGTCTGACCCAATGCGACAGTTTCTCGAAGGTAAAACGGCAATGCATGAAGGCGCGCAGGTGTACGCTGGTCGGCAGGGCAAGGATTCCAGTCGCCAGTACCCAGTGGCAGAACATCCAATCGTTCGCACGCATCCTGTCAGTGGTAAGAAGGCACTCTATGTCAACAGAAACTTTACAACGCGTATTGTTGGTCTCAACAAAAATGAGAGTGAGGCAGTGCTACAGATGTTGTATCAGCACATCGAGCGAGATGACTTGAAATGCCGATTTAAATGGCGGCCAGGGTCAATTGCTTTTTGGGATAACCGTTGTGCGCAGCATCAAGCGATGTGGGATTACTTTCCACAAACTCGTTATGGCCAACGCGTGACCGTTGCAGGCGATAAGCCGTATTGAAAGTCGACGAGATGACATGATGACACTTCTAACAAAAAGTAATCCAGAGTTGCATCACGCCTGCATGCTAGTGCTCGACCGCTTCATGAACGGTCTCAACTATTACGATGCTCAAGCGATGGACGCAGCCATGCATTTCCCTCATGTACGTTTTGCTGGCGGACAAATCAAAATCTATCCCAAGGCGGGTGATAACCCGATGGATTTATTTGAACGTCTACGGCGCGAAGATGACTGGAAATACAGTCGTTGGGTTTCTCGCGAGTTGGTGCAGTGCAGCGATATCAAAGCGCATTACGCCTTAAGTTACACACGGTTTCGCAGTGATGACTCTGTGATTGGGGTGTATGAGTCGTTGTATGTATTGACTAAAGTCGAAGGCAGTTGGGGGATTCAGATGCGCTCAAGCTTTGGCCCGTAGGCAGTAGACATTCACTTGCCTATGGGCCGTCATCGGTCTATATTGAGGCATAGGTACCTCAAGGTACCGCTGTATAAAAATATAAAAGAGACAAATGAAAGTGACGACACAGACAATGCCGCTGCGCGAGGTCGCGCATTCCCGTTCGGGCGAAAAAGGTAATGACTCGATGGTGTCTGTCATTGCCTACGACATCAATGACTACGCAGTGTTGCTTGAGCAAGTGACGATTGAAGCGGTTCGTGCGGTCTACGGTCCCATTACGAAAGGTGTGATTCGTCGCTACGAAGTCCCGCTAATCGGCGCTCTAAATTTTGTGATGACCGACGTACTTGAGGGTGGCCGTTCGCGTACGTTGGCTTTTGAAGAGTCTGGCAAAGCCTTGTCATCGCTCATGCTGACCTTACCGTTGAACATGCCGGCTGACTATATCGGGCGTTCAATTGCTGTCAAGAGGGCCGCGTAATGGCTCAGAAAAAAACTGGCAAAACGATACGCTTAGGCTCTGCGGCAGGTTGGTCGCGAGATCGGTTTGAGCCAGCGACAGATTTGATGAATCGCGGAAACGTCAACTACCTATGCTTTGACTCGATGTCGGAGGTCACCATGAGCGCTGCTCAGGTATCTCGCATGGAAACTGACCGCGTGCCCCCCTACGATCCCTACTTGCTGCCTCGGATGGAGCCGATTCTCAAAACGTGTAAAGAAAAAGGGATCAAGATTATTACTAACCAGGGTTGGTTAGATCCTGAAGAGGCCGCGCAGCAGGTGGCGGCCTTAGCGATCAAGCTCGGCATTAAAGATTTACGGGTTGCCTCAGTATCAGGCGGTATTTTGACGAATACGATTGGCACGATGGGGTTGGATTTCATCGAAACGGGCAAACCAATCGCCGAGAGTCTTGATACGGTCGTGTCTGCAGAGGCTTATCTCGGTGCTCAAGGAATTGTTGACGCGTTAAAAGGCGGTGCCGATGTCGTCATTACCACTCGCATCGCTGACGCCTGTTTATATCTAGGCCCACTTGCTTATGAGTTTGACTGGAGTTTTGACGACTATCAGTTAATGGCAAAGGGGATGGTGATCGGACATTTGATGGAATGTGGCAGCCAACTCAGTGGAGGCTATTTCTGTGATCCTGGTTATAAAGACGTTCCTGATTTGGCCAACGTTGGTAACCCAATCGCAGAGGTTAGTGACGATCGCGTATTGCTATCCAAGCTTTCGAACTCGGGTGGGGTCGTGTCTGAGGCCACTTGCAAAGAGCAATTGCTTTACGAAGTTGGAGACCCCGCCAATTACATTTGCCCGGACTGTATTGTTGACTTCACCAAGGTCAGTTTCAAACAAGTTGGCCAAGATCTGGTTGAAGCATTTGCTGATCAAGCGGGCAAATCTAAAACCCCAACGCTCAAGGCCTTGGTCGGTTTGACCGAAGGCTTCATGACCGAAGAAATGGTGATTTTTGCGGGACCTGGTGCGCTTGAGCGAGCAAAATGCACGCAAGACCTACTCGAACAGCGCTTTCAGAAGGTTGCTTTGCAGGCCACAGAGATTCGTTTTGATTATCTGGGGATCAATGGCGTACATCGCGAGTCTTCACCTGCACCGGTACATGAGCCCTATGAAGTCATTTTGCGTGTGGCGGTCAAAACCGCAGAGCGCTCAGAGGCCGAGAAGATTCGTCGCGAAATCGATCCCCTGGCAGTTAATGGAATGTCTGCGACAGGCAAATGGGCGACGAGTGCCCCAGGTTCTAGAGTACGCCCGGTGGTTGGACTCAGTTCGTGTTTGGTGCCACGTGAGTTGATTCATTCGACAGTTTCATTTTATTGAATGTGCGATGGACTGCGCCTAGACAATTAAAAAGATTAAACGTTCGACTATGCCGACCGCCGTTCATGCAAATGATATTTAACAATAAAAATTGGAGACAACATGCTTAACCTCACTGGAAAAGTTGCAATCGTAACGGGTGCGGGGTCGGTCGGCCCTGGTTGGGGAAACGGTAGGGCAACGGCAGTTCTGCTTGCAAGACAAGGTGCTTCGGTATTTCTCGTCGATGTTGTAAAAGACGCCGTTGAACAAACCCGGCAAACGATTGAAGACGAAGGCTTTGTCTGTGCCACGCATCTGTGTGACATGCTGGATTCAGCCGCCGTCAAGAAAATGGTGCAAGCTTGCGTTGATCGTTTCAAACGTGTTGATATCTTGATCAACAACGTGGGTGGCTCTGAACCCGGTAACCCTGTGACGATGACCGAAGAGGCTTGGGACCGTCAGATTGATTTCAACCTTAAAACTGTCTTTCTCGGTTGCAAGCATGTGATTCCAGTTTTAGAAGCGCAAGGCAAAGGTGTGATTATCAATATCTCGTCCGTTGCCGGTTTACGTAACTCAAAAGAACGCACGCACGTGGCTTACAGCTCAAGTAAAGCTGGCATTATTCAGTTCTCGCGCTCAACAGCGGGCGCCTATGCAAAAAAAGGAATCCGCTGCAATACCGTCGTGCCTGGCTTGATGCACACGCCACTGGTTGAACATCGTTTAACCAAACAACTTTCCGAATCTGATGCCGCGTCGTTAATTGCAAAGCGCAATGCCATGGTGCCGATTGGCCGTATGGGAACAGGCTGGGATATTGCTCATGCGGTTTTGTTCTTAGTCTCGGAAGAAGCAGCCTTTATTACGGGTACAGAAATTGTTGTCGATGGTGGGTATACAACTTTTGGCCCCAGCGGGACCTAAGCGTTAGCTGTTTATCTGCTTGATCGATCAACCACTCTTGCGAAGAACAAAGATGACACGACGCTTAGAAGGGAAGGTAGCACTGGTGACTGGTGCTGGCTGTGTGGGCCCCGGTTGGGGCAACGGACGAGCAATCGCCGTGAGATTTGCACAAGAAGGTGCGCGTGTCTTTGCGGTCGATAAAGATTTAAGCACCATGGCAGAAACCCTTGCACTGATCGCCGAGGCGGGTGGTGATGCCACGCCGTATCAATGCAACGTATTAGATAGCAAAGCGATACCCGCCTTAGTGGCTGCCTGCGTCAAACAGTATGGCGGCATTGATATCCTTGTGAATAATGTTGGTGGCGGTTCACCCGGCGGCCCGATTACCTTGAGTGAAGAAAACTGGGATGCCCAGATGAATATCAATCTCAAAACAGTTTTCATGATGTGCAAGCACGTGATGCCCGTCATGCTCGAAAAAGGGGCGGGATCTATTGTCAATATCGCCTCGATTTCAGGGATCCGTTGGTCTGGCGCGGCACAAGTTGGCTATGCAGCCTCAAAAGCGGGGGTCATTCAGTTCGGTAGAGTGGTAGCCGTTGAGTACGCCAGCAAAGGGATCAGAATCAATTCTGTCTTGCCGGGTCAGCTACATACCCCCTTGGTTGAGGTGCGTGTGGCAAAAAATCAAAGCGGGGGCGATGTCGAGGCTATTTTAAAAAGACGCCAGGCACGCATCCCGATGCCCTTTATGGGTGACGGTCGTGATACTGCAAACGCCGCGTTGTTTCTAGCCTCTGATGAGGCTCGTTTCATCACCGGTACCGAGTTAATTGTTGATGGAGGTATGACAGCAAAATGCGACTAAATCGATCTCTGTGGTTAGGTGTGATCTCGGTGCTCAGCGGCATGTTGAGCCTGCAGGCATCTCAAAGCGTGGCGGCTGAAAAGTTTCCAGTGAAGCCGGTGCAAGTCATTATCCCTTTTCAGCCAGGTGATACCGACAATTTGTTAAGACCTTTTATTGAAAGAATGGGTGAATTCTTAGGCCAACCTTTATCGCTTGTTTACAAGCCCGGTGCTGCAGGCGCCGTGGGTGCGGGCTTTGTGGCGACCAGTAAACCTGATGGTTACGTGCTGGTCGGTACCTCTCACTCCTCGGTTGCGGTGGTACCTTTAACCAACAAGCAAGTCACGTATAGCCTCGATTCGTTTGAACCCGTCGCGTGTTTAGTTGAAAGTGGTTCGTTAATTGTGGTGCTGGCGAGCTCGCCTTGGCTGACCTTTAAAGATTTAATTGATGCCTCAAAAAAGGCACCCGGAAAGATCACCTATACAAGCTCTGGCACCTTCGGTACCAATCACTTGATTCCTGAAGGACTCTCGAAAGAAGCAGGTGTGAAATGGAATCACATTCCTTCACAGGGCAGTGGGCCCGCCATTACTGCGACCTTAGGGGGGCACATCAATATGGCGTCAACTGCAGTCGGGCCTGCTGCGCCGCATATTAAAGCGGGTACCTTGCGTCCGCTCGCTGCTTATGGTGTCAAGCGCCTGCAAGCGTTTCCTGATGTTCCCACTTTACAAGAGCTAGGCTATACCATCGCTAGCCCTTCGTATTACGGGATTTTGGCGCCTAAGGGAACCCCTAAACCGGTTGTCGACGCGATCTACGCTGCGGCGCAGAAGGCGGTCGAGACTTACAACGCGCAGATTAAAACGAGGCTTGAACCGTTTGGCGTTGACATTAAATTAATGAACCCAGAAGAATATAAAACTTGGCTCAAAGGTCAGAGTGCCTTGTTTAGCGGGATTTTGAAATCGATGGGTAATTAGCGCGCAAGAACTGTACTTGGTTGTACGGAAGGTGATGATAGCTCCACAAAAAGGTAGCCAAAGAAATGAGCGCAGCCCTGAGAAAAGAAAGTTGGTTAAGCGGGTTTTGGATTGTGTGCGGGTTTTCGATTTGTATTGCCGCATACAGACTGTCGCTGGGTGCGCTCAACGATCCAGGTCCGGGCATGTTTCCCTTTATTGCAGGCGCCACTCTTTGTATCCTCTCAGCCATCGACTGGTGGAACACCACCCGTGCGTTTCGAAGTGTCTCGCGTGCGATGGAGCAGCAAGATGCGTTATCGCTGGCTAACGGCAAGGATCAAACGGTTACGCGCAAAATTGACCAAAATGTAGTGGATGGCGCGGATGAGGGGCTCCAACCTTTATTTGCAAATAGAACCGGTGCGCTTAAGGCCGCAGCGATTATCGTTGCGCTCTTGATATACGCCCTAGCGATGGAACACCTAGGTTTTATTCTCAGCACGACTCTTTTCATCGCGTTTCTATTGTGGCTGGTTGAACGCCAACGTTGGTATGTCATTGTGTTTGGATCTGTCTTGTCGTCACTGGCAGTTTATTTGGTATTTAAAGTGTGGTTAGAGACCGCGCTGCCGATTGGCTTGTTGGGCTTCTAAGAGACGCTATGGACATCTTCGATGGCTTTTCAATCGCACTGACAATTGCCAACCTTGGCTATTGTGCGGCTGGCGTCTTTATAGGTACCTTGGTGGGCGTTTTGCCTGGCATCGGACCAGTCGCCGCCATGTCAATTTTGTTTCCAGTCACGTTGGGTATTCCGCCCGTGTCTGCGGTCATTATGCTATCCGGAATCTACTACGGCGCCATGTATGGTGGCTCGACCACCTCTATCCTTGTGAACATTCCAGGTGAGGCCTCGTCGGTGATTACATGCCTAGATGGCCATCAAATGGCACGTAAAGGCCGTGCGGGCGTGGCACTCGGTATCAGCGCGATTGGTTCATTTATTGGTGGGACCCTAGCGATTATTGGCCTGCAAATTGCAGCGCCTCATTTGGCAAAAGTCGCACTGATCTTCGGTTTTCCTGAATATTTCTCTTTAATGTGTTGTGGTTTAGTTGTACTGACTTTCATGGCGCAGGGGTCAATGGTTAGAGCTCTGATGATGGCATTGGTGGGGCTGTTTCTTGGCTCGATCGGGATGGACCTTGTGATGGGTACACCGCGCTTTACGTTTGGCATAGTCGAGTTTTCGGATGGCGTCGGGTTGATCCCCGTCATTATGGGTTTGTTTGGAATCTCTGAAGTGTTGTTGAATATTGAGCAGCGGATTTCAAAAGATGTATTTGCCGGAAAGATTTCTCAAATATGGCCGAGTCGAAAAGACTGGGAAGCCTCAGCCGGACCGATTTCACGCGGTGGCTTGATTGGATTTTTCTTTGGATTATTACCCGGTGCGGGCCCAGTAGCTGCTGGTTTCGTGTCTTACAGTGTTGAAAAGAAAATATCTAAACACCCAGAGCAATTTGGTCAAGGTGCGATCGAAGGTGTTGCAGGCCCAGAGGCCGCAAATAATGCGGCGATCGGTGGTGCTTTTATTCCGTTGCTGACGCTAGCGATCCCCTCAACCCCAGGCATGGCTTTGTTGCTCGGTGCATTTTTATCGTACGGCGTGAATGTTGGTCCGTTGTTAATTACGCAGCACCCAGACATTTTTTGGGGCGTTGTTGCCAGCATGTATATCGGTAACATTATGTTGATTGTGTTGAATCTGCCCTTTGTCGGGTTATGGGTCAAGATTTTAAAAATTCCGTATCACTACTTAGTGCCAGCGATTCTGATTTTTTGTGTGATTGGCTCGTACAGTTTAAGCAACAGTATTGTTGATGTGATCGTGATGATCGTGTTTGGCTTCATTGGTTACCTGTTTAAAAAGCTTAAATATGAGGCGGCACCGCTGATTATGGCAATGGTCTTGAGCCCACTCATGGAGAACAACTTTCGGCAATCTTTACTGTTGTCGCAAGGCGATTTCATGATCTTTTTCTCAAGACCCCTGTCAGCCGCCTTGATGGTAATCGCTATATTGCTATTGATTTTGCCAAACCTATCCTGGGTTCGTAAGCGCCGAGAAAAACGGCTTGAGGCGTCTCTTGAGTAAGACTGCTTGTGTATTTTTTTTATTTAATTGGAGTTTTGACATGAGCGAACATGACGATCTAACTAAGCAAGTTCATCAATCCATTGCCGAATTATTTGCTCCGCATAAAGTTATAGACGCTGAGGCAACAAAGCGATTGAGTTTTTATGGAAAGATTCCAAGATTCGATACTAAGCACAAACTGACTGTGCCAATTTCGAGCGCAATAGGTGCCTATGCGCTCGGAATCGAAAAGTGGTGGCATATGGCGTCAGGCGAACACCAAACCGTTGCGATGGACTGGGTGCAAGCTGCGAGTGCTCTCAACCCGGGTGAGTTTCAGAAGCAAAGTGGTTGCCCTTTTCCGGCCTTATCCCTACTAACTGAATTAAAGGCTGACTTTTTTAAAACGCAAGATGAACGGTGGTTCTTTCCGATTGGCTCGTACCCACATTTGCGAGACGCAGTCTTAGATACCTTGAATTGCCCTAACAATGCGCAGGCGCTATCCGCCTCGATTGGAAAGTGGAAAGCGACTGATCTTGAAGAAGAGTTTGCAAGGCGAAAGATACCTGGTGTGTTTGCACGATCAAAAGATGAATGGCTCGAGCATCCGCAGGGACGCTGGCTTGCGAGTACCCCGACCATCGAGATCACTAAGATCGCTGACAGTGAACCAGAGCCGGCAAAAGCAACCAGTCGACCTTTAGATCAATTGCGAGTACTTGATTTAGGCCATGTCATTGCTGGTCCGATCGTAGCTCGCTCGTTGGCAGAGCAGGGGGCTGAGGTGCTGCGGCTCACCCATCCAATGCTGCAAGATCCCTTTAGACAGGTCATTGATACCAATATTGGCAAGCGCTCGGCTTTTATCAATCTAGATTTAGAAAAAGAGAAGCAGAAGGTGTTAGAGCTATGCGCTGGGGCAGATGTTGTCGTGCAATCGTGGAGACCCGGCAGCATGGCTAAAAGAGGTCTTGGGCCAGAGCAATTGGCGGAGATTCGTCCCGGCTTGATTTATGTCACAGTGACGGCTTTCGGTGATGGTGGCCCTTGGCAAGAACGCGGTGGTTTTGAGCAACTTGGACAGACAGTTTGTGGTGTCGCAGTCACCGAAGGCAGTGCTGAGCGCCCACGTTTAGTACCGACGTATTTGTTAAATGATTATCTTGCTGGCTATCTGGGTGCGGCGGGTGTCATGATGGCATTAATTCGACGTGCTACTGAAGGCGGAAGCTATCACGTCAAGGTGTCATTGACGAAGGCCTCAATGTGGGTTCAGGATCACGGTCTTGAAAGTGAAATCGATCCAAGAGTGAAGGGCAAGAGGTTTACTGCGGATCTCAATCCAATCCTAGAAACGCGCGATTCACCCTATGGTGTGTTAGAACAACTCGCGCCGGTCGCGCAGTTCTCACGGACTCAGGCTTATTGGTCGTTACCGCCCGTCCCCAACGGTGCGCATTACCCTAATTGGTTAACAAATAAATAGCTGCGAGGCTAACGGAGGCAAGCATGACTAACTCTAAATTGATAGCGAGCGTGTTTACAGTGCTGTTGTTGGGTTGCGCACCAGTTAAGGCTGACCCGCAATTTCCCAATCGATCGATCACTGTTTTAATCGGCTTTGCCCCAGGAGGGCCCACCGATGCAATTGGTCGCGTCTTGTTTCGTCAGATGTCTCAAGAACTGACAGTGCCTATGGTGGTTGAAAATAAGCCAGGCGCGGGCGGAAACCTCGCGGCGCAAGAGTTGCTTCGAGCAAAACCTGATGGCTATACGTTGTTGTATGGCTCGTCGTCCATCACGACAGCTCCGCCTTTGGCTGGTCGCGAGGATTTAAGTCCTAAGACGGCATTTGTGGTTGCAGGTTGTTCAGTGATGGTTCCGCTGATCTTGTTAATCAATAAAAGTATGAACGTGAAGACCTCACAGGAGTTATTCGATCTAATTAAGGCGCAGCCCGATAAGTATTTTCTTGGGTCATCGGGTAATGGGGCGATGGATCATCTGATTGCGTTGGATGTCGCGAGCCGGCTTGATCTGAAGTTTCAACATGTGCCTTACAAAGGTAATGGTCCTGCACTCACTGATGTCGCTGCTGGAAATATTACATTTATGTACGCGGGTGCTTTTAATAGTGCGTTGCCGTTCATTAAATCAGGCCAAGTGAAGGCTCTGGCGGTGACTTCAGAAAAACGCTCAACCTCTCTGCCGGACGTACCCTCGTTGAGTGAAAGCGTAAAAGGTTTGGCTGGTTTTAATACGAGTACTTGGCAGGTCATACTGGCACCAAAAGGTACGGATGAGGTGACACTTGCAAAGTTAGATATGGCGCTAAGGAGGTCGATGACGGATGCAAAAGTACTTGAAAGTTTTCGATACCAAGGCGCAGAGCTCTTAAATTTAGATCGTAAACAGTGTCAGCGGTTTGTCAATGATGAGTCCGACCGATGGTCTGCAACGGTCAAGAGCCTTAACTTAAAGAGTGAATGAGTTGAGTCCGGGTTGCTAGCAGCAAAATGTTTCGCCATTTAGAAGGCCAGTGAACATGGCGGTTACTTTTGAAATTTGGAGAGATTAAGGTGTCTAAAATCAGCAAGCATATGCTAATCGCTATGCAGGCGTTAACATTTTTGTTTTGTTCAAGTTTCGTGTTTGCTCAAACCGAAACCTACCCCGCACGTCCAGTCAAAATCATTGTGCCTTTTGGGCCAGGCGGATCGGCAGATATGCTGGCGCGCGTACTGGGTGAAGGCTTATCTAAAGAATTTGGGCAGTCTTTTCAAATCGAAAACAAAGCGGGTGCAACCGGTGTCATCGGCACCACTGAAG
>Ga0209551_1000173_pt1 | contig 22398 bp, 22 predicted proteins | sample LauGreSuBDMM15SD_2_FD_187568 | JGI IMG/M metagenome (GOLD analysis project Ga0209551, IMG submission 187568) | Freshwater lake microbial communities from Lake Michigan, USA - Su13.BD.MM15.SD (SPAdes) (version 3) | ecosystem: Environmental > Aquatic > Freshwater > Lake | place: Lake Michigan, USA... | reverse complement strand
ATCCTGGACTACGACTACTACTTTAAAGTGGTCGATGCGCTCCTAGAGGAAAATATTTCGACCACACTCCTACTCTTTGACGAGATCCTTAAGAAAGGCTTTGATGGGCATAATTTTATTGTTGGCTTAAGCGAGCACCTTCGAGACCTTCTTGTGGTGAAAGATGAGGCTACTGTGGAGCTACTCCAGGTGTCCGAATCGGCCAAGGAACGCTACCTAGAACAAACAGCACGCGCAACGGTATCCTTCCTCTTGTCGGGCCTCAACCTGGCCAACCAATGTGATATTCATTACAAGACCAGCAAAAACCAGCGCCTTCATGTGGAATTAACCCTGATGAAGGTGGCCAAACTATCTCAGGCATTCCGCCTAGCCACCCTCGCTACGGTGGAGGCAAAAAAAAAAGCCTGATTGAGGAGGAAAATACTACAGCCACAACAAAAGCTCCCGAAGTACCCCAATTTGTTGCTCCTGAAATCCCCGCTACGGTATCGGTACCCGCTTCCCAAGAGCCTACTGCATCTATAGAAACTAAGCCGAACTCATTAAAATCCACTTTTTCGATTCCAAGTAGTCTCGGCCAAACTAAGAAATTAGGAGAGAGCAGCCAGCCAGAGGAGGTCAATACAGTTGCTGAAGAAGTGGTGTCAGCAACTTATGTTTCTACTCCACCTGCTCCGGAGATTTCGTTGACACAAGAGCTGCTTGACCAAGCAATTTTTTCGATTCAGGAGCTCTTCCGTACTACGAACAAAAATTTAGAACTTACCCTACTGGATCAAGAAATCAGGGTTCAAAATGGGGAAATTACGCTTCAAGTCAGCGGTTCGATTCAAGAAGATATAGCACAAAAGATGAAGCCAGAGCTTGTGGGCTTGGTGCGAAAATTTACCGGAGCAACTTCCTTTACGATCAGTGTTGTGCAGCAAGAAGAGCAAGTAGACGAAAAGGGGAAATTGTATACCAGCACGGATAAACTTAAATTTTTACGGGAAAAGCACCCCGCCTTGATGGAGCTGCAGCGGAAGTTTGACCTGGATGTAGATTTTTAAAAATCGAGAGAGATTCCAAAGTTGATCAGGTTCTGAAATTGAATCGCCCGCTTGCTACTGCCATCGTCCTGCTTGATTAGGACCTGTTCATCGTAGATGAGTGCGGTTTCAATTCGGGTAGAAATGTACTTATTTACCTTCATTCGGATGAGTGAGTTGAAGTTAACTACCAGGTTGCCAAATCGCTCGTAGTTGGAAAAAAGGTTCAGGTCGGCCTTCCAGGTTACATTTTCCATCAGCACCACATCTACCCCTCCGAGGGCGAGGGACATTCCTGCTTCTGCCCGAACATTCTCCTCTGGAATCACCCCAAAAGCCCCTGCACGACTTAAGGAATCATTCAAGACTAGGGTAAATCGTCCAGTAAATGGAGATAGAATTACCGAAATCTTGCCCTTGTCTTCAAAGCTTTTTCGGTAGTTGATACCGGTAGAGGATTGGAGGTATCCTGGGGCAAGGAGGTCGGAAATTTTGGTGCGCAGCTCGTTTTCTGACCCCGGAGGCTTGGTGTATTTGTATCCTGCCGCCAACTGGGTACGGGCATCCAATTGGGTGGTTAAAAAGAATTTTTCCGAAAGCTGCCGACCATAGTTACTCACGAAAATAAAGTTGTCATTGGTTTTGCGGGTTTTGTAGTCCCGCTCATTTTGCCGGTTAAATCCCAAGTTGACCGTCAGCTGGGTGTCCCAAACCTTGCTGTCTTTTTTGAAATTGGCAAACAGGGTGGCTCCTGTATTTAGTGCAAAGGATCCGGTGCCTCCCGCTGCCCAATTGCTCAGGGTGACCTGTTGAATATTGAGCGTGTATGTTCCTCCGGTCTTCCAGAAAGTTTCTTTTACGGGCTCCTGGATGAGCAACGAATCTCCCAGCATGATCAAGGTATCTCGATCGATGATTACGGTATCGGGTACGATTTTCCTATCCTGCGCATTCACAAAGGGAGAGCTGCTAAGGATGAACAGGCAGATTAGGAGAAAACAGGACCTCATGGGAATGGACTGATCAGATCAAGGGATCAAAATACGTAATTTTTGTCCTATTGTGATCAAGTTTTGACTACCGATGCCGTTGAGCTGTTTGAGTTCCTCTACGGAGATCCCATATCTTTTGGAGATGGAAAACAGGGTTTCACCTGCGCTCACTGTATGGAAGGAGTAGGAAGGAGTTTGGGTCTGTACTTTTTGAGAAGGAGACTGTTCAACTTTAGGCTGTGCAGGGCTAGCTTGCACCGGTTCGGGCGCTGAATAAATAGGGATTTCTGCACCTCTTTTAAGAGATTCCTTCAGGTTGAGTACCATACCGGGGCGAAGGTCCGAGTCTTTTCTGATCCTGTTTTTAGATTTTAACGCGGCTAGGCGGATCCCATATTTTTGGGAAATAGTCCAGAGTGTCTCCCCAGCTTCTACTACGTGGGTATCCACCTCTGCACTCGGGCGCTTTCGCTGGGTGTAGTAATAGGCACCCTGTTCGATCTGCTCTGTTTCGGGGAGGTCGTTTAATTTAATGAAGCGTTTTTCTCGGATGCCGATTTCTTCCGAAAATGCGCTAGTTGACGCGCTGGCGGCAGCCTGTACCCCATCCAAGTTATTTACCAGAATTTGCTTAGTCTGGGAGGCTTTGGTAGTATTTCCTGTGATCCTAGGGTAGGAGTCGGCCAGTTTGGAAGCTTTAGCAGGTTTAGTGGCAGCTGTTTCAGTAGTAGCCACGGGATTTTGATTGACGATAGGACCCTCTGGAAGTCCAGTTCCTTTCACAAAGAAAAGGGTAAAGGAGCCTGCAGGTACTTTCCCGTTTCCGGCCCATTTATTGAACTCAATCAAGTGTGCTTCTGTGACGCCAAACTGCTTTGCAAGGGAAGCAAAGGTGGTGGGCCCTTGAATTTGCACCTCAGAAAGGCGTGTGGAATTGGAGGTTAAATAAGCAGTGGAAGGCTGATATGCGATTTTGTGTGCCAAATACTTCTTAAAGTACCAGTGGGTGTTGCGGTCAATGTTCACTACTTTTTGACCTGCATATTGGTTGCCAAAATAGGCTTTTGCTCCACCCAAACCCATTTGATAGGAGACCAGTGCAGTCATCCAATTGTTGAGTACGCCTTGGTGTTTTTTTAGGTAAATCGCCGCACCACGAGAGGAGGCTACAATGCTTTTTCGCTCGTCCACTTGTCCATCTACGCGCAGCCCTACCTCTTCGGCTGTCCCTTGCTTAAACTGCCAGAAGCCTACCGCATTGGAGGTAGATACGGCATCAGGCACCAATCCACTTTCTTGGATAACTAAATACTTGATTTCGTCTGGAATATTTTGATTGCGGAGTTCTCGCTCCACGATGGGAAGATAGAGGTTAATGCGTTCCGCTTTTACCTTAAAGTAGGCGGCATTGCGGTAGAGGGCATCAACATCCAATTGAATTTCCCGCTGGGCTTGTGGGTGGATTTTCAAGGTTAAATCCGCGAATTCCATCTCTAAGGGAACCTGTGGAATTTGTGCGTGAAGAAGCTGGCTTCCAGAAAAAAGGAGAAAAAATAAAAATTGAAAACGAAGTTGAGCTTTCATTAAAATGAGAAGAGTTTGGCGCTACGTAAAACATAGCAAAAATGATTCCCTTTTTTAAAGCTTACCGCTTTCGAGCCATTAATATCCCATCACGAATGGGCAATAGGAGCGTTTCCACCCGTGGATCTAGGGCGAGCTTTTGGTTAAAATCCAGCAAGGCCTGCGTGTCTTTGTCTATTTTTTGTCCTTCTTCCACTAGGATTTTTCCTGACCACAGGACATTGTCTGCTAGGAGGATACCTCCAGGCCGTAGTTTGTCGATGACCAACTCGTAATAAGCGCTGTAGTAATACTTATCCGCATCGATAAAAATCAGGTCAAAGGGGCCTGGAATCGAAGGCAGCAGTTCTCGTGCATTTCCAAGGCGGTAATCGATTTGTGAAGCAAGTCCACTTTCCTCAAAAAATCCGCGGACCATCGTTTCCAGCTCATCATTGATGTCCAGTGTGAGCAATTTTCCACCCGGGGCAAGGCCACGAGCAAGGCAAATTGCGGAGTAGCCAGTGAAGGTGCCGATTTCTAAAATGGAGCTTGGCTGAAGCATTTTGGCAAAAAACTCCAAGGTTTTCCCTTGCAGATGTCCGGAGAGCATGCGAGGAAGGAGGACCTTCGCCTGAGTTTGGCGCGTGATTTTCAGGAGGAGTGGATCCTCTGCTTGGGTATGGGCCTCGCAGTAGGCGAGCAATTCTGGCGCAATAAACTCCATATCAAGCAGGGGTATAAATAAGCTGCGTGAGCTGATCGGGTTCGAAAATCTCCTGCGCAATATCCTGAAGTTCAGCAGCGGTGGTGGAACGAATCTGCTCAAAAATAAGGTCCAAAGGGTCTATTTTTCCATGGTCAAGTATACTTTTCCCGTATACGAGCATCAATCCGGCATAGTTTTCCTCCGCCATCGCCATTTGTCCAATGGCTTGGACTTTTGCGGTATGAAGCTGAAGGCTACCTAGTTTATTGGCACGCAGTTTTTCCAGTTCACGGTGAACAATCGTTAAACTTTTCTTCAGCGTTTTCTCTTCGGTACCAAAATTGATTCCAAAAAATCCGGTATCAGAGAAAGGCTGGTAGGTAGATTCCACGCTGTATACATAGCCATAGTTTTCTCGAAGGGAGAGGTTGAGCCTGCTATTCATGCTTGGGCCTCCTAGGATATTGTTGAGCAAAAATAGCTTGTATCGATTGGGGTCATGCAAAGAATAGGCGGGCCTTCCGATGGCACAAAGGGATTGCGTGACCTCACGCTTCACGGTCTTGTGCTTGGGTTGGTAGGTTTGAAATCCACTTCGGGTATAGAGGGTTCTTTTGGTGGGGATTTCTCGTAAGGGCCCTTCGATTTGGCGGAGGGCTTTTTCGAAGGAGATATTGCCAACCACGGAGAAAACCAGCTGGGAGGTGTCCAATCGTGAGGAGATAAAGTCGATAAAGTCGTGGTGGTGAAAGTTGGATACCGTCTCTTCGGTTCCTAAAATATTTCTACCCAGGGCATGGTGCTCAAAAACAAGTGCATCCAATTCGTCTTGGATGGCATCGTCCGGAGAGTCTCGGTACATGGCCATTTCTTCCAGGATCACTTGCCGTTCCCGTTCAATTTGCTTTTCTGGGAAGGTGGAGTGGAAGGTGATGTCGTAAAGCAATTCTGCAGCCTTTCCGTAGTGGTCTTTGAGGACCGATGCATAGAAACAGACCTTTTCCTGTGTGGTATAGGCGTTTAGTTCTCCCCCTAGGGACTCAAGGCGGTTGATTATATGGAAGGTTTTTCGTTTTTGGGTGCCTTTAAAGGCCATATGTTCCCAAAAATGTGCCAGCCCCTCTTGTTCTTGGCTCTCATCTCTGCTGCCAATATTGAGGATAAATCCACAGTGCACCATGCGGGTATGCGGGATCTCCTGATGGACAATCCGAATCCCATTGGGAAGCTCTTTACAAGTCAACTGCATACGCTGTCGTTCCGGGTTTGTGAAATGGTGGGCACACGATCTAAACTGTCCCTAGAATTTTCATTCTAAAAAACGTCCTATTTTACTATCTTGGCAATATAATTTGTCTGCAATGAAATATACTCCCCTTCCGAAAGAAATCTACCAACGCAATCGAGCCAAGTTTGCTGTAAAAATGGCGAAAAACGCGGTAGCAATCTTCAATGCCAATGATATTTTACCTACCAATGCGGATGGTACCATGAAGTTTAGGCAAAATAACGACTTGTTTTACCTCTGCGGGATCGATCAGGAGGAGACTATCTTACTTTTGGCTCCGGACTGCCCAAATCCTGCTTGGAGGGAAGTGTTATTTCTCCGAGAGACCAACGACCACATCGCGGTATGGGAAGGACATAAATACACCAAAGAGGAGGCCTTTGCTGCCTCTGGAATTGAAAATATACAGTGGCTTCCGTCCTTTGACTCCATTTTCAACTCGGTAGTCAACCTGTCGGAGCGCATTTACCTGAATACCAACGAGCACCTGCGAGCAGGAGTAGTGGTAGAAACAAGAGATGCACGCTTTATCAAGACCTGCAAGGAGAAGTACCCCTTACATGTCGTGGAGCGAGCAGCACCCCTTATGCATGAACTCCGTGGGGTCAAGGAGCCTGAAGAAATCCAACAGTTGCAAGTGGCCTGCGACATCACCGAAAAGGGATTCCGTCGTGTGCTTGGAATGGTAAAGCCGGGAGTTACCGAATACGAAATTGAAGCAGAATTTATCCACGAGTTTATTCGTAACCGTAGCAAAGGCTTTGCTTACGAGCCCATCATTGCTTCGGGGCCATCAGCCTGCGTGTTGCATTACATTGAAAACAACAAGGCTTGTCTAGATGGGGAGCTCCTCCTTCTTGACGTGGCTGCTGAGTATGGCAACTACAATGCAGACATGACGCGGACAATTCCTGTCAATGGACGCTATACCAAGCGTCAGCGTCAGGTTTACGATGCGGTGTTGCGTGTGGAGCGAGAAGCAGCAAGCATGTTACGCCCTGGAGTGACCATCCAAGACTACCACCGAGAAGTGGGGTTGGTGATGCAAGGAGAGCTAGTTGGCTTGGGCTTGCTGGATCAGACAGCTATCAAAAATCAGGATCCTGCCTGGCCTGCCTACAAAAAGTATTTTATGCATGGAACCTCGCATCACTTGGGCTTGGATGTGCACGATGTAGGCACGATGCATTTCCCGATTTCAGCGGGCATGGTCTTTACAGTAGAGCCGGGAATTTACATTCCGGAGGAAGGCTTTGCGGTACGTATTGAGAATGATATTGTGGTCCAGGAGAATGGATACCTAGATTTGATGCGGAACATTCCGATGGAAGCGGAGGAGATTGAGTCCCTGATGAATCGGTAATTCGAGGTTTAAAAAGATAAAGCCCGCTCAGAATGATTTCCGAGCGGGCTTTTTTGTTGAATCTAGGGTAAATTAACCGATAGAAATCCGTTTGAATGTATTGACAGTCAACCCTTTGTTTACACCGTCTAGGTATTGAGCAATAGACTTGGAATTGTCTTTCACAAACAGTTGGCTAAGCAAGGTGCTTTCCTTGTAGAATTTCTGAAGCTTACCAAGGGCAATTTTCTCTAGCATGTCTTCTGGCTTGCCTTCGGCTCTAGCTTGCTCCTTACCAATTTCGATTTCCCGTTCGATGGTAGTGGCATCGACACCGTCTTTGTCCACCGCTACTGGGTTCATCGCTGCGATTTGCATCGCTACATCTTTACCAGCTTCTTCTACGTTGGTACCTGAAGTGTTTATCAATCCTACAAGTACGCCCAATTTTCCGTTGGAGTGTACATAGGATACGACCTGATCGGCATTGATGACTTCGTAATGAGAGATTTCGAGTTTCTCTCCGATTTTACCGGTCATTTCAATGATTTTTTCTGCAATGGTGCTGCCTTCCATAGGTAGGGCAAGTACTTCAGCTGAGGTAGTGGATCCGTTACTTACTGCCAAATCAATTAGGGAGTTAGCAAATGCAACAAATCCATCGTTTTTGGCGACGAAGTCAGTTTCGCAAGTTAGGGAAAGCAAGATGCCCTTTGCATTGCCGTTAGTCAAACGAGTGACTACTAAGCCTTCTTTAGTTTCGCGATCAGCTCTAGAAGCAGATACTTTCTGACCTTTTTTTCTGAGGATGTCCACTGCATTTTCGAAGTCGCCATCGGCTTCGGTTAGCGCTTTTTTGCAGTCCATCATGCCTGCGCCGGTCATTTGTCTCAGTTTGTTTACGTCTTGTGCAGTAATTGCCATGGGATGTTTCGTTTAGATAGTTCGTTGGAATCTGACCCACTTTGGAGCGGGTCTGTTTTACTTTAGAAATGGCGCAAGCGCCGAGTTTAAACAAAAAATTGAACATCGACTTACGCCAGATGTTCAATTTTTTTTAGATGCAATACATGAGTGGATTATTCCTTTGTTTCGGCGTCCACGGCTCTTTTTGCCTCTTCCTCTTCAGAAATTTTGGCATCATCCTTATCTTTCTTGCGCTCTGATAGGCCTTCTTCGATGGCTGCACCGAATGCATGTACTAAAAGAGACACAGACTTGAATGCGTCATCATTTGCTGGGATTGGGAATTCCACCTCGTTTGGATTGGAGTTGGTATCTACCAACGCAAAAACAGGGATTCCTAATTTTTGCGCTTCAGCAATGGCAATGTGTTCTCTCTTGATGTCTACTACAAATAGAGCAGCTGGAAGTCGGCTTAGGTCGGCAATACCTCCCAAGATCGTTTCCATTTTTTCCTTTTGACGGGTCACCATCAAACGCTCTTTCTTAGCCAAGTTTTTGTACCCATCTTCTTTCATCAATTTCTCTAGGGAAGACATCTTCTTAAGAGATTTACGGATAGTAGCGAAGTTGGTCAACATTCCACCCAACCATCTTTCGGTCACGTAAGGCATGTTGAGACGTTGTGCTTCAGCAGCAACGAGGTCTTTGGCTTGTTTTTTTGTAGCGACAAACATGATTTTTTTGCCGGAACGTACAATTTGCTTGATTGCGTTGGATGCTTCTTCGAGGCAAGCAAGCGTTTTATTAAGGTCGATAATATGGATACCGTTCTTCTCCATAAAGATATATGGAGACATTCTTGGATCCCACTTTCTCGTCAAGTGTCCGAAGTGAACACCAGCATCCAGTAAGTCTTTGTATTCTATTTTTGACATGAATGAAATTGGTTTCTATTGATTGAAGTAAAATTCTAATTAACGCTTCGAGAACTGGAATTTTCTTCTTGCTTTTTTACGTCCTGGCTTCTTACGTTCTACCATTCTAGGGTCACGAGTAAGGAAACCTTCTTTCTTCAATGGACCTCTGTGTGTTCCATCTGCTTCGCAAAGTGCTCTAGAGATGGCCATACGAGCGGCTTCCGCCTGTCCAGTGATTCCACCACCGTCTACATTGATTTGTAAGTCGTAAGTTCCTTCTACGCCAACAAGCGTTAAAGGCTGCTTTACTACAATTTGGTGTAGCTCAAATGGGAAATAAACTTCAATTGATTTTTTGTTAACGGTGATTTTACCGTTACCTGGCGTCATGTAAATTCGGGCTACCGAAGTCTTTCTTCTACCGATGGTATTGATTGTGTCCATGCGTCAGCAATTAAAGGGTGATGGCTTTCGGCTGCTGTGCTGCGTGAGGATGCTCAGATCCTTCGTACACGTACAAGTTGCCGTACAACTTACTTCCTAATCTGTTTTTAGGCAACATGCCTTTGACTGCTTTCTCTATCAGGATAGTTGAAGATTTCTGCTTCAACAATCGAGGAGTAGAGATTCGCTGTCCACCTGGGTATCCAGTATGACGCACATATATTTTTGCGTCCCACTTGTCACCCGTCAATCGAACCTTGTCTGAATTGATTACGATGACATTGTCACCACAATCAACGTTAGGAGTGAAGCTAGGCTTCGTCTTTCCTCTCAAGATTTTCGCAACATCACTAGCCAAGCGTCCTAGAATTGCAGACTGGGCATCCACGATCACCCATTGCTTTTCTACGGTGGAGCTGTTGGCTGAGATGGTCTTATAGCTCAGAGTATCCACTTTGTAACTGTTTAATTTTTAGCTTATTAATTAATTATCGACCCCAAAAAGGGACACAAAGATAGGAGCATTTATTTTTCTATGCAAACTATTTGCATTCCTAAAGCCTAATTTTCATTGGTTTAGCTAATTTTTTTTTAGCTAAATCTCCCAAATGGGAAGGAATCTTGCGCTATCTGTTCTTTTCGAGCTGCTGCACCAAAACTTGAAAGTCTTTGGGGTAAGGGGCTTCAATAGTAATTTTCTTGCCATCAAGGCCTAAAAATTGGATACTAAAGGCATGCAAGGACACACGCTGCATGATGGGAAGTTCCTCGGTCTCTTTCTTTAAGTTGAATCGACGCTTCAAAGCGGAGAGATATAAAGGTTTGCCTCCATACAGCGTATCCCCACAAATAGGAGCCTTTAAGTAGGCTAGGTGAACTCGTATTTGGTGGAGGCGGCCTGTGATCGGACTGCATGCGAGTAGGGTGTGTGCAAAATAGGTTCTGAGCGTGTTAACTAGGGTTTGAGCAGGTTTACCCTCCTTGCTTACCTTGGCAATTCCCTTGTTATTGGCAGCCAAGTTGCGATCCACCAGCAGGGACTGAAAGTCTTGGATGCCCTCCACTACCGCATGGTAAATTTTTTCCACCTGCCTATTTTCAAACTGCATGGCCAAATGTCGGTAGGCCTCGGGATGCTTTGCGATAACCAGGCAGCCGGAGGTTTCCTTATCCAAGCGGTGACAAAGCTGTGCTTCCTCCCAATAGGTTTTGGCTAAGTCCAGGATATTCTGAGCCTCGTGTCGGTCATCCAAACTCGATAGGTAGGGTGGTTTGTTGATGACCATGAAATCCGAATTTTCTAAAAGAATCAGGTCTTCAAACGTTATTTTTTTCATTGAGGAGTTTGCCCAGTTTGCAGCGACAAAACTAGCCATTCCAGTTCGGTCCAAAAAGTATTGGTAGAATTACTTCTCAAATGAGCTAATAAGTGGGGCGAATGGCAGAATAAAATTGGCGAGGTGACTCGCTTTCAGGAAGAGGACTTACTTAAATCTCTTCGATCGAATCGCTCTTCTTTTTTTCTATTGGGAGCTCAAAGCTAAAAATGGATCCTTTTCCCACCACTGAGGTCACAGAGATTTTACTTTTATGGCCTTCTAGGATATGTTTGACGATGGCCAACCCAAGCCCTGTGCCTCCTTTGCCCTTAGATCTGCTTTTTTCCACTCGGTAAAAGCGTTCAAAAATACGTTTTAAATCCTCAGGAGGGATTCCAGGACCATTGTCTTTGACTTCGACTTGAATTTGATTTTTGCTCAACTTTAAGCTAACCTTTATCTCTCCGCCATCATTGTTGTATTTGACGGCATTGAAAATTAGGTTTTGACATACGCGGTAAATTTTTTGTCGGTCCGCGATAGTGGGATAGCTTTTAGTGGGGTCAGCCTCTAAGGTAATGCGTACCTCTCGTTTACCTGCCTTATGTTCTAACTCATCGATTACTTCGACCACCAACTCCAGAAGATCAAATTCTGAGAAGGAAAATTTGATGACTCCAGATTCCATTTGGTTGAGGGTGAGCAAATCGTGAACCAGGCTGTCTAGGGAATCTAAACTTTTTGCAGCTTTCCTTAGGAACTTCATCCGCACCTGCTTATCATCTATTGCCCCATCAATCAGAGTATGAATGTAACCTTGCGTTGCAAAAATCGGAGTTTTAAACTCGTGAGAGATGTCTGCAATAAATTCCCGTCTGAATTCAGCGTTTTTCTTTAGCGTATCAATTTCGCTCTGTCTTGCGAGCGCATAGGAATTGATCACTTTGTTTATTTTTTTTAATGGGGAGAGCGTCGATTGTATGGAATTGTCTTGAATCTCTGTCAGGTCTTTTTTCTGAATTTTTTCCAAGAGGCCATAAATATTTCCGATTTCGCGAAAGACTAGAAACTCTAACGAAATGCTTATTAGTAAGTAGGAAATGGAAAAGGATAAAAGTAGTGCCGCCCAAAGTGTTGATGTAGTGGAGGCGGGAATCAGGTATAAAAAAGCCGTTACCAAACCAGAAATGGCAATTGCTAGAATTAAGGATATGCCCCGAGACCCTGTTGGCATGTTAACCTAGTTCAAATTTATAGCCTACCCCTTTGACCGTAGTGATGTACTCTTCCCCAATTTTTTCACGCACTTTTCGGATGTGAACATCCACTGTCCGAGCTAAAACGAAAACATCAGATCCCCAAATATTGTGCAAAAGCTCGTCTCGGCTAAACACTACATTGGGATTGTTGGCTAGAAAGTGCAAGAGTTCAAATTCCTTTTTTGGTAAAGTAATTGTTTTTCCCGCTTTGTCTATGGTATAGCTGCTGCGGTCAATTTTCAAATCTCGTATTTTTATATGACCTTTTTCTTTTTCCTTTTTGGCATCTCTTCTGAATAAGGCTGCGATGCGGCTCATTAAAGCACGTGGTTTGATCGGCTTAGTGATGTAGTCGTCGGCTCCGACATCAAATGCGGCTACCTCCGAGTACTCTTCTGATCGTGCGGTGAGGAAGATAATAAAGGCATGCTTCAGCTCTGGGATTTGCCGTATTTGAAGGCAGGTTTCTACCCCGTCTAAATTAGGCATCATGATGTCTAATAAAATGACATCAGGTTGAAATTTGATTGCCGTCTTGACCGCTTTGAGACCATCTTCAGCGGTAGCTACATCATAACCCTCTTTTTGCAGGTTGTACTTTAAAATTTCCACGATGCTTGGTTCATCATCGACGACCAATACCTTGATTTTTTGTTTTTCTGCCATGGGAAGAATTCTGAAATGTTTGTGAAAATTAATGAATATCTACGGCTTCAAATTAAATAGTAGTGTAACCTTTCAAAGACCAAACCAAAAGCACCTCAAATATCATCTTTTCCTTGCGCTTTGTTAAGTTAGTGTTAATCGTTTAGCCATTCTAATTTTTCAACCCTCGGGCGCTTCGGATGTCGATATTCAAGGAGCCAATAAATAGATTGGCCTTGATTTTTACTGGGATTTTGTGGGCATCCTTGGTAATCCAGACTTTTACAGGGTATTCGCCTCTGAACAGGCTATTTTTAGGGATTCGAGGGGAAAAGAGATAAGTTTCCTTCCTACCAAGGCTCGTCTCAAGTGTTTCAGTTCCCTCGAATATTAATTTTAGGTTATATATTTCTTTGTCAAAAAATCCTCGAATTAAAATTTCTTGTCCCTTCCGTATGTCGGAGAGGTCTAAGGTGCGTAAATAATAAAATCCGCTAACCAAATCTTGTACCGTACCTGGAAGTGAAAACACTTTAACCTCCTTGATCTTTTTGTTTTCCCCATCATATAGCTCTAGGGTGGCCTTTTTATTTTGTTGATCAAAATAAATCTTTTCGTTTCTTCGGTAGCGTCCCTCTTCAATGTAGCGGTAGGAGAGCCGGGGCAATAGACTTTGGGTATTCAAGTGAGTTCCCCAGTTATCATTTACTTTTCCAAAAAGGGTAGCTGCACCGATGGTGTTTCCAAACGCATCAATTTTAAAATGAGGCTGGCCATTTTCAATAATTGGCTTTTTCCCCACGAGCAGTCGCCCTTCAGCCAGATTAACCCAGCCATAGCTCACATCAAAAAATAATTCCTCTCCATAAGTGAAGGGAATGGGTTTGGAAGGAGATTGTGCCCAGGTCGCTGTGAGAGGAAAAAAGGCGAACAAGAGGATCCGGAAATAGCGCCTCATTAGATAACTGACAATTTGTGACAAAAACGAAATAATCCTGGGATAAATTTTACCAAATATGCGGTTTTAAAGGTTAAAAGTACAAATTTGCACAGCGAAAACAAGGTAGGACATTACCTTGTTATTTGAATAGCAAATCGGTAACTTGAACATTTTAACCTATACCCAACTCTCAACATGAGTACGATCAACGCAGAAAAACTCAAAGCATTACAGCTCACCATTGACAAGCTTGAAAAAACATACGGCAAGGGTGCTGTCATGAAGCTTAGCGACAATAAAGTATTGGATATCCCTGCCATTTCCACTGGTTCTCTAGGTCTAGACATGGCCTTGGGGATTGGAGGTATTCCTAGAGGCAGGGTCATCGAAATCTACGGCCCAGAATCTTCTGGAAAGACAACCTTGACTCTGCATTGCATAGCCGAAGCTCAAAAAGCTGGAGGTATGGCAGCATTTATTGATGCAGAACATGCATTTGATAGGAATTATGCAGAAAAACTAGGGATTGACACTGAAAACCTACTGATTTCCCAGCCGGACAATGGGGAACAAGCCTTGGAGATTGCAGAACATTTGATCCGTTCGGGAGCGATTGACATCATTGTCATTGACTCCGTGGCGGCCTTGGTTCCAAAAGGAGAACTAGAAGGGGAAATGGGCGAGAGCAAAATGGGCTTGCAGGCTCGTTTGATGTCGCAGGCGCTTCGGAAACTAACAGGAGCGATTCACAAAACAGGCTGTTCCTGTGTTTTTATCAATCAGCTGCGTGACAAAATCGGAGTCATGTTTGGAAGTCCGGAAACGACCACGGGTGGTAACGCCTTGAAGTTTTATGCTTCCGTGCGTTTGGACATCCGTCGAGTAGGACAGATTAAGGATGGTCCAGACAATGTATTGGGCAATAGAACGCGGGTTAAGGTGGTTAAAAATAAGGTGGCGCCACCTTTTAAAGTGGTAGAATTTGATATCATATATGGTCAGGGCATCTCCAAAGTGGGCGAAGTCATCGACCTCGGCGTGGAGCTGGAAATCATCAAAAAGGCAGGATCTTGGTTCTCCTACAATGGAGAAAAACTAGGTCAAGGTCGTGATGCAGTAAAAAGTCTTCTCTTAGACAATCCTGAATTACTCGATGAGTTGGAAGGAAAGATCAAAGGAGCTTCGGGATTGTTGCCGACTGAACCGACAATTTCTTTGGAAGATTAAGGACGAGCGACAAGTAACAAAAAAGGCCCCGCACATAAACATGCGGGGCCTTTTTTCTTGTCTTTTAGTTTGTCCGAATGGCTTCTACAGGATCCATTCGTGCGGCAAGTGTGGCAGGTACAATTCCAGCTACCACACCGATCACAGAGGATACACCCAAGCCTAATATTATATTATTGAAGGACAATACCAGTTCAAGGCTTCCCAAAGGAATGAAGCTCAGAAGGTAAACGAGTAGGATTCCGGAGCCCCCACCAATCAAACTCAAGCAGATCGCTTCAAAGAGGAATTGGAATAGGATGAAATAATTTTTGGCTCCAAGTGATTTTTGGATTCCGATGATATTGGTTCGCTCTCGGACGGATACAAACATGATATTGGCAATTCCAAAGCCGCCAACCAGAATAGAAAATCCTCCAATTACCCAGCCAGCCACGGAAATCACATCAAAGATAGACCCGATTGCATTTTGGATAAATTCAGTTTTGTTGAGGGCAAAATTATTTTCTTGCGTAGGTTTCAATCCTCTTTTCGCACGAAGTAGCCCAGCCATTTCATTTTCTAAGGCAACCAATCCAACATCGGTATCTCTGCCTTTGGCAGCGATAGTGGGCTCAAGCCCATCTCGACCGGTGTAATACATTTTGCTAAAGGCTCCAAAAGGAACCAAGCAGGCTTCATCCTTGGAAGGAAGTTCCAAAAACCCTTCCCCTTCCTCTTCAAAAATTCCAATGATGGTAAACTTCATTCCTTTGATTTTGACTTCCTTGCCTAGGGCAGGCTGGTTTGGAAATAGCGTATTGGAGATTTTTTTTCCAACAATAATCAGGTTTCGTGAGGCATTGATCTCTGCTTCGGAGAAGTATCGCCCTTCTTCCAAGGCTACTTCAAACACATTCTGGTAGGTGTAAGCAATCCCAGAGAGAGAAGTCCCTTCGTAGGAGTTGCTCCCTGCCTGTATGGTCGCAGAGGAGGAAGATGAAACAGTTACTGCATCTGCATTTTTCAATCTTTCCTCCAAAAATTTATATTCAGCAACGGTGCCAGGTGGTCGCTGAAAATACTTCCACCAGGGATAGTCTTGAGGTCCATTGGCGAATGGAAATCGATCCACACGCATGACATTGGTGCCTAGAAAGGCGAAGGATGACTTGATTTTTCCCTCCAGTGAGTCCACTAAGGTAAATACAGCAATGATGGCAAAAATGCCGATGGTAACACCCAAAAGGGAAAGAATGGTACGTGTGAGGTTGGATTTTAAGGCCGAAATGGCAAACCTAAAACTTTCCCAAGAAAGCTTTAAAAAGAGCATAGAATAACTAGTTGGTTAAAACAATTTGTTAAGTTAGCTGAAATTGGGCATTATTGTTATTAACTTTGCATTTTTTAAAAGCAATCTCCTTACCGAGTTTTGATATAAGCTAAATACTCTCAAACATCCCCTATGAAATTATCTGATTTCAAATTTGAAGTTCCCAAAAAACTGGTCGCACTCTACCCCGCTGATAACCGTGATGAGTCTAGATTGATGGTTGTTCATCGGAAAACTGGAGAAATTGAGCACCGTACCTTTAAAGACATCCTAGATTATTTTGAAGAAGGCGATGTGTTTGTAACAAATGACACCAAGGTTTTTCCTGCTCGTCTGTATGGGAATAAGGAAAAAACAGGTGCAAAAATCGAAGTTTTTTTGTTGCGTGAACTGAATCCAGAATTCAAACTTTGGGATGTATTGGTTGATCCAGCTCGAAAAATCAGGGTGGGCAACAAACTCTATTTTGGAGATAGTGATTTAGTAGCTGAAGTGATTGACAACACCACCTCAAGAGGAAGGACCATCCGCTTTTTGTTTGATGGCACCGAAGAGGAATTTCACAAAACAATTGATACCCTTGGTGAGACTCCGCTATTGAAAGAAATCATTGAGCGACCTATTGAACCCGAAGACAAAGAGCGTTACCAAACAGTCTTTGCAAAGAATGTTGGCGCTGTCGCAGCACCTACTGCAGGGCTACACTTCACCCCACAGTTACTAAAGCGATTGGAATTGAAAGGGATAGAAGTTGCACCAATCACTCTCCATGTGGGATTGGGCACTTTCCGCCAAGTAGATGTGGAAGATCTGACGAAACACAAAATGGATTCAGAAAATTATTTCATAACGGAGCGAACGGTGAATTTGGTCAACAAATCCTTGGACAATAAAAAGCGCGTGGTTGCAGTGGGAACTACTTCCCTAAAAACGATCGAATCCTCAGTTACTGCAGGAGGAAGATTGAAGGAAAGCAGTGGATGGACGGATAAATTTATCATTCCACACTACGACTTTAAAATTGCCAATGCGATGATCACCAATTTTCATTTGCCAGAATCAACGCTACTCATGACTGCCTCCGCCTTCGGAGGATATCCATTGATCATGAAGGCCTACAAGGAAGCCATCAAAGAAAAATATCGGTTCTTCTCCTATGGAGATGCGATGTTAATCTTGTAAATCGAATCAGTCCCGTACGTACGGGACTTTTTTTTGGAGTTATTTGCCTTCTCACAGCGATACAAATTCCTTGAAAAATAGTGGGCGTCTGGCCTAGGACCTTAATTTTGTAAGAATTCAACGCGTATGAAAAAAGCAGCAGTACTCGTCGCAGGTGGCAAAGGGATGCGGATGGGAACTTCCCTTCCCAAGCAATACCTTCCTTTAGCAGGAAAGCCCGTGTTGATGCATACGCTGGAAAAATTTTTTAGCGCAGACCCAAGCCTTCACTTAATCCTAGTTCTACCAAAGGATGACTTCGAGTACTGGAGGAGTTTGTGTGACAACCATAATTTTACACTGCCCCATGAATTGGTTCCAGGTGGGGAAAGTCGCTTTCAATCGGTAAAAAACGGATTGATGGCGCTCCCATTCACCGAGGGGCTGGTTGCAATCCACGATGGGGTGAGGCCTTTTGTGACGGAACTAGTAATTCAATCCAGCTTTGAAGAAGCAGCAAAATCAGGAAGTGCCATTCCGGTAGTTTCCCTAAAAGACTCCCTTCGAAAGGTGGATGCAGGAGGAAAAAGCACATTTCAAGAACGGACCAACTTCCGATTGGTGCAGACCCCTCAAACTTTTCAGGTAGAGCGACTGATGCAAGCATTTGCGGTGGAGGAGTTGGATATCTTCACGGATGATGCTACCGTTTACGAGTACCAGGGATGGGCGGTTACGCTCATTGAGGGCAATGCCGAGAACATCAAGTTGACCACGCCAGAAGACCTTGTATTTGCCGAATTTTTGATGGCCCAGCGCTGAGTTGAAAAATGGAAATCCTTTACCGACTCGATTGGGTCCTTTACCTATTCCTTTCCTGCGTACTTGGTCTTGAATCTTAGATTTGTTTAGCTAAATTTAATTCACATGAACAACTTCACTAAACCACGAAACGACGGCAGTATAGCTTTGGGCGTGATCATTCTCGGAATAGGCTTAGTCCTTCTCTTTAGAAAATTTGGACTTTATATCCCGGATTGGGTGCTGACCTGGCCGATGATCTTGATTGCGGTGGGTACCTACACGCTCATCAGGCAGCAGTTCAAGAGTTTTTTTGGATCTGTGGTGCTCTTCATTGGAGTCTACTTTTTACTAAAAAGAGAGTTTGATCTAGATTTAGGCCTTGACCAATTTATTTGGCCAGTTGGTTTGATCGCTCTTGGCATCTACTTGATTCTCCATAAAAAGCGGGAATCCAAAGTCATGGATGAGGCTCGAAAAAATTGGGAATCGAGCCGTAAAAAGAAGGAGGCACCGGAAGATTTGGCCGTAGTTGAAACGGAAAATGCAGTCGAGGAGATGCCTCGGAAAGCAGGAACTCCTCCAGGAGACCCTGGATTTACGCGGGCCTCGAGCACTTCTTTCTCAGATCACATTCAAGTTCAATCCATTCTTAGCGGAGTGAATCGAAAAATAGTGACTAAAAATTTTCAAGGGGGCAACTTACTCGTGATGTTTGGCAGCGCAGACTTGGATTTGACCCAAGCGGATTTTACGGGGGTAGCTACCCTTCAGTTAGACATCCTCATGGGCGAAGCCAAACTGCTCGTACCTTCACACTGGGACATCCGCACAGAGGTGACCAATATAGCTGCTGGCTTAAAAGACAAGCGCAAGTTTCGCGAGGGAGCCATAGACAGTACCAAGGTCTTGGTACTCAAAGGTACCATCGCCTTTGGCGGCCTAGAAATCAAGTCCTTCTAATCCCATTTCCCAATAGCACCCCCTTTGTTTTTTAACACCTTTATCCAGTATCCTAAGGGGATTGTATCCTCCCAAGTGCCGGATTAGTTTGGTTGCTGGGAGTTAATGAAAATAGAAGCTTACGCTTCAATTAGCATAGGATGTTGGACTAAAAACTCAAAAAAGCCCCGTACATGCGGGGCTTTCAATTAATATTCGTCTTCGTTGAAGAAAAAGTCATCCTTTGTAGGATAGTCAGGCCAAATTTCTTCAATGGTCTCGTAAGGCTCACCATCATCTTCAAGCTCTTGTAGGTTTTCCACTACTTCAAGTGGTGCGCCAGAGCGGATGGCATAATCGATTAATTCGTCCTTTGTTGCAGGCCAAGGGGCATCTTCAAGGTAGGAGGCTAGTTCAAGTGTCCAGTACATAGTTTTTGTTTTTGGAGGTGTTCCGGATGTTATTAATGCAAGAATAGTAAATTTTTCAATATGTAGGTTGTACTCAGGTATTCGGAGAAAGTTGCTTTAAGACATAATTTTTTACATCAATCTTTCGCTTAAGACTGGAAAGCTTTTTTCTCATCATCATTTCGAAATCTGCAGTCTCTACTCGGAAGTTATCCGAATTGTTTTGCATGGTTTCTAATTCACCCTGGTCCCGGTGCAGGAGGTCCTTGAGAATTGAGGCTTTAATTTGGTTTTGCTCTTCCTTAGTTTTGTCGTCAAAGTCGGCATACTTGTTATGCGCAAGTTTTTCCAAAAAAGCCTTTTCAAAGATAATATCCATGAAAAACTGGTAGGAGCGCGCAGGTAAATTTGCTTCCTTTGGTTTATGCATTGGAAGTTTTTTCCAATCTTCTTGGATGGTCTTGGCGCGAACCGTGATCTCCTGACTGGTAGGTTGGTGTGCCAATTTTTTTAATTCTTCCACCATCCCCTCGATTTTGCGGAGCACTTCCCGAGGAGGCATTCTGGACCTGGGTTGAGTGTACGCTTGTAGCGGGAGAATATTCGGTTATTTAATTTTGAAAATTCATCCCAGATAGGCTGGCGTCGATCAGCAGGAACTTTTCCAGCAGCTTTCCACTCTTTTTGGATCCGCTTACTGATATCAAAGGCCATTTTTGCATCCGGAAGGTCGTGAGCGGCACGGGCCTGCTCCAACAGTGATTCATACACTTTGATATTCTCTTCTGCTTGAAGGGCAAGTCCATCGTAAAATTCCTGTCGCTGCTCAAAGAAAAAGTCAACTGCTTCAATGAATTGCGTTTCCATCTCCTCATGTACCTCCTTTTCGAGAGGTCCAGTTTTGATCCAGCGCAGCTTTAATTCCTTGAATTTCTCGGTGGTATCTTTCCAGTCCGTACTGGCTTGCATTGCGAGGGCCTCCTGAATCAAAACTTGTTTAATCTCCAGGTTTTTACTTCGGTTGCCCTGAATAATCTCACTTAAAAAAACTTCCTGCTCCTCGAGTTGGGCGATTAATAGTGGAATATCCCCCAAGGCATCACTGGTATACAATGATTCTTTGAGGTGAATTAATTTCATCAAAAAGGAACCCTTATTTTGATTTTCTTCGATGGCAGCTTTTAATTGATCCACCTTTTCTTGGAGGAGCTTAAATCGAGTTTCAAAGTAAAGGATGGTCGATGCTTCGTCACCTTTTACCTCACCGATCTCCCGGTCTGGACTACCTAAAAAACCCTTTAGAAAGACCTTTCCGTCTTGGATATATCCAAAGGTATGTTTCATTGTACTAGGCTAGGTTATAGTTGGTTCTACTCAATTTTACGCAAAATAATCAATTAGCCCCCACTTATCCTAAGAAAGGTATATTTTTGCCTTTTACAATTGTTTCTTATTGACCGCAACTAGTTTACTCGCATGAGCGCTGAAAAAATCATCTTTTCCATGGCAGGGGTTTCCAAAATCTATCCCCCGCAAAAGAAAGTACTAAAAGATATTTACCTCTCCTTTTTTTATGGAGCCAAGATCGGGGTATTGGGTCTCAATGGTTCAGGAAAGTCCTCAGTGCTTCGCATCATTGCTGGTTTGGACAAGGAATTTCTAGGTGAGGTGGTCTGGTCCCCAGGCTATACCGTAGGGATGCTTGAGCAAGAACCAAAGCTAGATCCCAGCAAGACAGTGAAAGAAGTGGTCGAGGAAGCGGTGGCTGGAACTGTTGCCCTGCTCAAGGAATTTGAGGAGATCAATGAAAAATTTATGGATCCAGCCCTGATGGATGATCCGGATGCCATGGACAAGCTGATCACGCGCCAAGGTGAAGTACAGGAGAAATTGGATGCAGTAAATGCCTGGGAACTCGATGTGATGCTCGACAAGGCCATGGATGCCCTGCGCCTCCCGCCTGCCGAAGCGAATGTAGCCAACCTTTCGGGTGGTGAAAAAAGACGTGTGGCACTCTGCCGTTTGCTCCTGCAGGAGCCGGATGTGCTCTTGCTCGATGAACCGACCAACCACCTGGATGCAGAGTCTGTGCATTGGCTCGAGCAGCACTTGCAGAACTACAAGGGAACAGTCATTGCCGTTACCCACGACCGTTATTTCTTGGACAATGTGGCCGGCTGGATTTTGGAACTGGATAGAGGGGAAGGTATTCCTTGGAAGGGAAACTATTCCTCCTGGCTCGATCAAAAGCAAAATCGACTCAAGCAAGAGGAGAAAACTGAATCCAAGCGTCAGAAGACCTTGGAGCGAGAATTGGAGTGGATCCGCATGTCGCCCAAAGCAAGGCAATCCAAGGGCAAGGCCCGTTTGAATGCCTACGACAAATTGGTAGGAGAGGAGTCCCGAGACACCGAAGCGAAGCTCGAGCTATTTATCCCGCCAGGGCCTCGTTTGGGTGCCAAGGTGATTGAGGTGAATCAGGTGTCCAAAGCCTATGGAGATAAATTACTTTTTGAAAACCTCAGTTTCTCCTTGCCTCAAGGGGGGATTGTAGGGGTCATTGGACCCAATGGAGCAGGAAAATCCACCCTCTTCAAATTGATTACTGGCCAGGAAAAAGCGGATTCGGGCAACTTTGAGGTGGGTGAAACCGTCAAGCTGGCCTATGTGGATCAGGAACACGACAAGTTGGATCCCAACAAGACCGTATACCAGTTGATCTCCGATGGCAATGAGTTGATGAAGCTGGGTAACAAGGAAGTCAATTCCAGAGCTTATGTTTCCAAATTCAATTTTGCAGGTTCGGATCAAGAGAAAAAAGTAGGAGTACTTTCCGGTGGAGAGCGCAACCGCGTGCACTTGGCGATTACGCTGAAGGAAGGTGGCAATCTGCTGCTGCTCGATGAACCTACCAACGACTTAGATATCAATACGCTGCGGGCTTTGGAAGAAGCCTTGGAAAATTTTGGAGGCTGTGCAGTGGTGATTTCCCACGACCGCTGGTTCCTAGATCGTATTTGTACACACATCTTGGCTTTCGAGGGAGATTCTCAGGTAGTCTGGTTTGAAGGCAACTTCTCCGACTACGAGGAAAACAAGAAAAAGCGACTCGGAGATGTATTGCCCAAGCGCATTCGCTACAAGAATTTGAAATAACGGTTGCAGTCTTCCAGACTGCCAAGGTTAAAAA
>Ga0209551_1000172_pt1 | contig 22417 bp, 16 predicted proteins | sample LauGreSuBDMM15SD_2_FD_187568 | JGI IMG/M metagenome (GOLD analysis project Ga0209551, IMG submission 187568) | Freshwater lake microbial communities from Lake Michigan, USA - Su13.BD.MM15.SD (SPAdes) (version 3) | ecosystem: Environmental > Aquatic > Freshwater > Lake | place: Lake Michigan, USA... | reverse complement strand
ACCCTAGATGACTTTATCTCTGAACATTGAGACCCTCGCTCAATATGGCTTGAACGTAAAGCGTAACTGGCTTTTATCGATATTCGCTATTGCGCTGGGGATGCTTCACACTTCATCGATGGCGCAATGCACTTCTAGTGGGGGAACAATCAGTACGGCTGCCAATTCAACATGCACCCTGACCTCAGGCACACTCACTATCACTGGAACGGGTTCGATTACGACTCCCTCGAGCTCCAGTACCGGGGCCGGCGGTATCCGTAGTAGTGGCACAACAACAATAAACAATAACGGCTCGATTTCGACTGCCGCTAGCAACCAAAACGGCGACGGTATCAGTAATAGCGGCACAACAACAATAAACAATAACGGCTCGATTTCGACTTCAGGTAGTGGCGCCTATGGTGTCTACAACTCTGGAAATATATCAACACTAAACAATACCGGCACGATTTCGGTAAGCGGTGGTCTCAACGCCTACGGTATAGGTAACAACGGCACAATTACAACACTCAACAATACCGGCTCGATTTCGAATACCAATCCTGCCGGGTATGGTATCCAAACTTATGGAATCATAACAACGCTAAACAATCAGCAAGGTAAATCCGGTAATAATCCTCTAACTTATGCGGGCCGTCTACCCGTGAATTACAACGTTATTGTTGTTAGTGCCAGTAACAATTACGGACAATTGTCAATTACTGGTACATTCAGCACGATGGTTTTCGGCATTTCAGGTCTCTCAACGACGAGCAGTTCAATTGTTGGTCAGACCCTAACCGGTGTACTGCAAGGCTTCCGCAGTAATCTCTCTTCCTATATTTCAAGCGGTCTAACGTCTTCCAATGGCTACACCTATTTCTTTGCCCAACAGGGTTCTTCTGGAACCTGGGATTTAACCATCACAGCCTGCAGCATTTGCACTAGTGGTAGCAGTAGCGGTGGTAGCAGTAGCGGTGGTGGCACTACGATCTCCGACGTCAGCGCGGGCACGTCAGTTGGGTTGAGTGCCTTAGGGGTTACCGCAAACCCCGTTCTGGCGGGTGGCACCTTGGTGCTAAGCAGTGGAGATAGCTCAAGCATATCAATCGCCATCACGAGCGCAGGCGGTACCATTCAGGCACCTACCTCAGGCTCAGCCATTCTTTCGGGTGTTTTTTCTGGCGCGGGTGGTTTAACTTTTACGACTAGTGCGGGTGCAGCGACTGGGGGTACGGGTAGCACCATCGTCTTGAGCGGAGCCAATACCTACAGTGGTGGCACCACTGTGTCTGGTGGCACCCTAGTGGTGGGTGGCCCCTCACCCACTGGCACGGGCGATGTGTTCGTAGCGTCTGCGGGTACGTTAATGGGCACGGGTACAATTGCGGGCAACGGCCTTGTGAGTGGTGTGCTTAAGCCTGGTAATTCACCCGGCTATTTGTCTTTCACTCAAAACTTGACGCTGAACGCTGGATCAACGTATCAACAAGATATTGCGGGTGCGACGCAAGCGAGTAGCGCCACCCCCGTTGGTGCTTCGGGCTACTACTCCTTTGTGAATGTGGGGAGCCAACTGACGATCACTTCGGGTGCGACCTTAACGCCGCGCTTATCAAATCTGTTTAGTGCAAGTGAAACGGGTTACGGCAGCAGTGTTTATGTACCAGTATTGGGCGACAAGTTCCGCATGATCACCGCCGCAGGCGGCATCACGGGGCGCTTTACCACCCTCACCCAGCCTGCAGAGTTAAGCAGCGGCACTCAGTTCATCGCGTTTTATAACGTCAACAGTAGCAACAGCCTTGATCTTGTAACGGTGCCGACTTCATACAGCACTACCTTATCTTCAAGCACCACCAACGCGAAGTCTGTTGCTGGTGTGTTGGATCAGTTGCTGGGTGTGAATAAAGCTGGCACAGCTTCATCGGCGCAAGACTCGTTGCTGTACTCTGCCGCAGGGCAAACTGCAGCAAGCTTGCCCTCCTTTGCGCAGGCGCTTGCGGGTGAGATTCACGCCGCATCTGCCGCCACCCTGCCACAAACCACGCAACGGGTGCAGCAATCGGTGTTGGCGCGTCTTGGTGACTATCCGATGGCGCCCAGCCAGCTTAATCCTGCGCTTAACAATTCATTGTTGACGGGCGGAATCAGCGCGACTAACCCCTCGGGGCTTCCCACCGCCAACATGAGTACCAATCCAGCGGTGAACCCGAATACAGTCAACGTAACGAGCGCTGCGGTGGCAGACGGCCGTGCGTGGGGCGAGATCGCGTACCAACACGCTGAGCGCGCAAGCAACAGTGCTGGCAACGGCCTCAACAGCAACCTGTACCAAATCGTTACTGGTGTGGATGCCTATTCAAACGCAGAGCTGGGTTTGAAACTTGGTGGCGGCATCTCGCTATCTAACACCACCGTTGCGGCCACGGGTGGCAACAGTACGATCCAACAAGGCTCATTGTTTGTCTACGGCAAAATGTCTGTGCTACAAGACTACGTACTTGATGGCATGGCGAGTGTCGGTTTGAGCTCTACCAACTTATCACGTAACGACCCAACGGGCTACACAGACGGCTTTAGCAGTAAAGCGGTGCTAGGTAACGATGCACTGGTAAGCGTAGGCCTCAGCCGCGCGTTTGAATATAACGAGGTGCGCGTCACACCCTATGCACGCCTGACCTATCAATACGTTGGTCAAAATTCGTATGACGAAGGTAGTGGCGCTGCAGCACTGAACATCGCTCGCTTTAGCGGCAGTGCGGTGCGAGGTGTGATTGGTGTGGCCGCTGGCTCGCTCAACAAAGACCCGCTTAAAGATGAATACACCTATCGTGCCAATATTGGGGTAGGGGCGGATACTTCAGGCTTGTTGAACCCAACGCTGAACACCACGCTCGGTGGTTATTCAAGTAGCGTTACCACAGCGACAGCAGGCTCTGCCTTTGTGCAGGTCGGGCTGTATGGCACAGTCAAGATTTCTGACAACGCTTACGCCTATGCGGGCGTGTCGGGCGAAGCCAGATCGGGCCAGACGCTTTACGGTGGAAGCGTGGGCTTCCGTATTGCGTTTTAAACATGTGGCGCATTGAACAGGTATCGCCAGAAGACGAAATGGTCCATCTCTGCAAGATGGATGTCGGAACACAACGTAAATTCAGCGTGCCTGGTGCGCTTACTGCAACCATCAACAACGGACAGCTATTTATTCAGACCTCAACAGGTTGGGTATGGAAAGTCGACCCAGAGACGGGCACGCGACGACGGTTTCGCAGCGACCTTTTCGCACCCCATGAACACAAAGACTGATCAACTTATGTGTTGTTATTCAGCGCAATCAATTCGGACAACGACCTTAGGCGTAACTTGTACATCACCTCAGATTTGTATTCTTTAACTGTCGATAAAGCAACGCCTAATTCCTCTACCAGCTCAGTATTACTGTAGCCTTTGGCCAACAAACCAAATACTTGGCGTTCACGTGGCGACAATGAGGTGAGCTTCTGCTCGAACTCTGACTTTCGCACAACTTCATGCATTTGCTGAATATCGATTTCAATGGCCTTGGCCACCGCGGCCAGTAGACTCTCGCGGCTAAAAGGTTTGACTAGAAACTCGACTGCTCCCTGCTTCATGGCTTTAATGGCCTGAGGCACAGTACTTTCACCGCTAATAAATACGAAAGGAATTTTGCGACCTTGATTTAACAACTTGATCTGCAACTCAATGCCAGACATACTCGGCATACGGACGTCGGTGACAACAACGGCTGGGATCACCTCAATGAAGCCATTGAGAAACTCTTGTGGATCGCGATAGGGATAGACCCGATAACCCACAAAGCTGAGAATTTCGATAATACTTTCACGCAAATCATCATCATCCTCGACCAAAAAGATATGGCCGGCCAACACAGATCGATTGCCGCTTACAGCGCTGGGGACATTCATAAATCATTCGTAAAAAATGAAGGCATCATAAAGACTAAGACGAGTTGTCTAAATACTTGGCTCAAGGTTCAAATGACAAGACCTGATCATGACAAAAATCGCAAGAAAAAAATACCCATCGACAGGAGGGTACGTCTTTGACCAAGCTGTTAATCAATTGTGATCTTAACGCCATCCGTCTTCAGCAAATCAGCCAGTTTTTGAGTCTCATCCTTTAAAAACTGTCTGAACTCTTCTTGCGTGCGTGGCTGCACGACCAGCCCAGTTCGTGCAATCGCCTGCTTAACGGCTGAGTCTGCAACGGCTTGCTTCAACGCCTCGTGCAACTGCTTTTGCACAGACTGCTCAACACCTTGTTGTGTCAAAAATCCATACCATGTTCCAAACACCATATCGAGGCCTAACTCTTTCAGTGTCGGTACCTCGGGCGCATCGGGATGGCGTTCTGCTGACGCAATCGCAATGGCCTTGAGTCGACCGGCTTTCACATTCACCATACCGGTCGGGATATCAAAGATCCCCATCAGTTGACCGCCAAATAAATCATTCAAGGCAGGCCCCATCCCTTTGTAGGGCACATGCGTAATTTTGATCTTCGCAGCGTGAGCAAAAAGCTCGGCCGCGATGTGTGCGCTTGAACCGTTGCCTGACGAACCCAACACCAACCCACCTGGGCTTGCTTGAGCCAGCGCGATCACTTCGGCTAAGTTTTGCGGGGGTAGCTTGGCATTGATATAGAGCAGACTGGGTGCGGTACCGATTAAGAGTAATGGTGCAAGTGAGCTTGGCTGATAGCTGAGGTTTTCTTTCAGTAAAGGATTAGACGTGTAGGCGTAGGCAGTGACTAATAAGGTATAGCCATCTGCTGGAGCTTGGCTCACATATTGAGTACCGATGACCGTACCCCCACCCCCGCGGTTTTCAACGACAACCGATTGCCCCCAAAGTTGTGAAAGATAGTGTGCGATTGAGCGGGCAAAAATATCGGTGCTGCCGCCGGGCGGATACGGCACAACAATCGTGACGCGCCGTTCAGGAAACGCTGCAACACAAGAATAGCTTTGGACTAGCAGTCCAACAGTGATTATCGCTTGTGCTAAAAATCGGCTAATGAACGACTTTGGTGTACGCATGGATCACACTGGTTGATGGGCAAGCTGAGTAAGACTAAATCCTCAAAGACCTAGCCTGAACAAAAATCTCACTAATTAAAAGTACCAAAAGCTGCACAAATTTTCCGCTATCAATCAACTTTAATCCCGACAGCATCAATCAGTGTTTTCCATTTTGTATATTCGCCTTCGAGAAATGCCTTGGTCTCTTTTGGGCCGCCGTACAACGGACGTGCGTGCATCCCTTCGATAAATGCGATGGTATCGGTTTGATGACTAATTTCGTCAACAGCTTTGGCTAACGTCATTTGAATCGCCTGGGGTGTCTTGGCGGGTGCAACCATAAAATAGTCTCCCTGCACATCAAAGCCCGCAAAGCCCGCCACCAACTTCACCTCGCGCGTCGGATAAACCGCTTGAGCCTGCGCATACAGCGCAGCTAGACTCAGCAACGTAAAAATCACTACTCGCATCAAGCCACGCATATTGTCCCCTTTTAGGTCTAGAGATTTCTTTGGATCTCATTTTTTTCTATATTACAGGCAAGTCAAGGACACAGCGTGATTTGATTATGACTGTTTGAGGTCACTTCCAAAAAATTTTAATAACCACTCAGTCACTTGCTCGGGCGCCTCTTCGTTCACATAGTGCCCACACGGCAACGCCTCACCGCACACATCATGAGCGCGTTCGCGCCAAATGCTTAACGGATCGGCAAACTGTTTACCCACCAAACTGGTTTTGCCCCACAGAGCAAGTAAAGGCATCTCAAGCTTGCGGCCAAGATCGGCTGTGTCTAAGTCGCAATCAATCGTCGCTGCGGCGCGATAATCGCCGCATGAGCCACGAATCGTTTTTTCATTGAAGCAACGCACATACTCAGCCCAGATCTCAGGCGGGATATGGTTTAAGTCTGCAGTCAGTTTTAATAATTTTTTGCGCAAAAACCAATCGGCCGGCACACTACCCATCATCCGCTCTGGCAGGTCAGCAGGCTGCGCCATAAAGGGCCAATGCCAGCCCAACATAGCACCCACACGGCTCATCGCGTTCCACATATCAAGCGTGGGGACAATGTCGATGACGGCGGCTTTGAGGATTTTGTTAGGGTGATCGAGACACATGCGGTGTACTGTTCGAGCGCCACGATCGTGGCCCGCCACATAGAACTCGTTGTAGCCTAGCGCCTGCATCACTTCGACTTGATCTTGCGCCATCGCACGAAACGAGTAGTTAGCATAGTCAGCGTCTTCAACTGGGGCTGAGCTATCGCCATAGCCGCGCAAGTCTGCAGCGACAACATGAAAGTTTTTCGCTAAGCGTGGGGCCACCTTGTGCCAGGCCACATGGGTCATGGGATTGCCGTGTAAAAGCAGTAACGGCGGCCCTTCGCCTCCATGGCGCAAACGAATTGTTGCCCCAGAGGTTTCAATATCTTTCAAAGCAAAGCCGGGCATGATCATAATAAGCCTGTCTATTTTTCGTCGTTTCGTTCATCAATCGGCAGAGAAGCCTCGCCCTAGCTGGCAAGCAACGGTCTAATGCAGACCTAACCCTAGGGTTCTCCCTCAATAAAATCCTCAGTTGGCCTGAGCCAAGCTTACTGAAATGCTCTTACACTGTACCGTAAATTTTTTTAAATAGCATAAAAAATAACGGTGCCCCTCATGCCAACAAAACGATTTGTCGTACGCACACTCACGTTGCTGACCCTAGCCACAGGCTTGGCGAGCACGTCCACCTCTTACAGCCAAAGCGATTACCCCAATAAACCTGTACGCTTAATCGTGCCCTTCACCCCTGGCGGCGTGACAGACGCAAGCGCCCGCCTCGTGGCCGAGCAGATGAGTAAGCGTCTTGGGCACCAAATGATTGTTGAAAATAAGCCTGGTGCGTCGGGCAACATTGGCACGAATCAAGTTGCAACGGCCGAACCTGACGGCTACACGCTGCTCTTGGGCTTTGACGGCACCATGGTCATCAACCCACATGTGTTCCCATCCATACCCTTTGATCCGGTCAAAGACTTTGCCCCCGTTGGCAAAATCGGTGATGCGATTTTAATTTTGGTTGCGCACCCGACTCTGGCTGCCAATAACGTCAAAGAGTTAATTGCCTTGTCCAAAACTGAAGCAAATGGCTTGAACTATGGCACGTCTGGTATGGGCAGCACCCCTCACCTAGCGGGTGAAACACTGAATATTGTGGCTGGCTCAAAACTAGTACATGTGCCGTACAAAGGCGGTGGTCAAGCCATGATTGATTTACAAGGAGGCTCGATTCCGCTTGTCTTTACCGCGGTCGCGGGCGCCTTGCCACATATCCAAAACGGGCGCATTAAAGGTATCGGCGTGACTAGTGCGGCACGCGCACCTTCGCTGCCCAATGTCGGGACATTTATCGAGGCTGGCTTACCTAATTTTGTACTGAATTCGTGGGTGGGGATTTTGGCACCCGCTAAAACACCATCAGCTGTTATACAGAAATTAAACACCACACTGAACGATGTGCTCAATGACGCTGATGTCAAAAAGCGTCTTGACGTCATGGGCGTAACAGCTTCACCTGGCACCCCTGCGGCCTATGGCGACCAGATCAAAACGGATCTTGTCCGCTATGCTGATGTAGTTAAGGCTGCAAAAATTAAGGCGAATTAGCGCACGTTCGTTTCAAGTCTCGCTGCGAAGCATGGCGAGCACTTCAGCAGTCACTGCGCTGACTAAATACAAATCTGTGTGACCAACCCTCCCGCTGAACGGGAGGGTTTTTCGTTCAAGGCTCAAAGAACGGGATGCTTAGCGTGCCATTGCGTGGCCTGCTCATAGGCAGCGGCCACTCGTAACACCATCTTTTCATTGAAGCTTTTGCCGACTAATTGCATGGATAGCGGCAAGCCTCCGGACGAAAAGCCAGTCATTAATGCAAGCGCTGGATGACCCGTCAAATTAAAAGGCATACGCGCTTGGCGGGTGTAGGTTCGCACAACCTCGGCTTCGTCATCAATCCGGCAGGCTGGATCCATTGAATTTGCGACTAACAGCACATCATAGTCGTTAAACAAGTGATTCACCGTGTCAATCAGCAGACCGCGTCTTTGCATGGATTGCACATATTCGCCACCCGTTACAAACGCGCCGGTCAGTAATTTACGACGTGACATTTGCGAATAATCTTCAGGACGCTCACGCAGCCATTTCTCGTGCACGGCCCAGCCTTCTGCCATCATCAAAAACTTTTGAGACACCAGAAAATCATTCAGCGAGGGTAACTGGACATCAGTCACAACAGCGCCAAGCGATGACAGCACCTTGGCCGCCTCATCGAGCGCCGCAGCAACCTCGGGGTGAGCGATCTCATCGGTTTCATGAAAATGTCGAACATAACCAATACGCAAGCCTTTAACGCCACGCTGTAAATCAGCAACATAATCAGGAGAGGCCTGATCGCCCTGCTGCTCAGCGATCGCGTTCAACAGCAAACCGGTATCTTCAACCGTGCGCGTCATGGGGCCCACGTGATCCATCGTTGAAGATAAGGTATAGACTCCACGACGTGACACCAACTCGTAGGTGGCCTTTAAGCCCACAATGCCGCAGCAAGCAGCAGGGTTTCGTATAGAACCACCCGTATCAGTGCCTAACGCAAGCGGCACCAAACCCGCAGCCAAGGCAGCACCCGAACCAGAGGACGAGCCGCCGGGGTGGTGGGCAAAGTTCCAGGGGTTACGCGCTGGAGCAAAAGGCAAATCGAACGCGGGCCCACCAATCGCAAACTCATGCAACGCTAGCTTGCCCATAAAGATCACGCCAGCAGCACGCAGCTTACGAATAACCTGCGCATCTTCGCTGGCCCGATGTTCGAGCATAATTTTTGAATGACAGGTAGTCTTTTGCCCTGCGACATCAATAATATCTTTGATGCCAATCGGTACGCCATGCAACGGGCCGAGCGCACGACCTGAGGCTATTTCGTGCTCGGCTTGCCGGGCAGCCGCTAGGGCACCTTCATGATCGACTTCAATAAAAGCATGGCACTTCGGGTTGAGCGTATCGATTCTGGCCAAGAGGTGTTGCGTCACCTCGACTGGTGAGAAAGTCTTCTTACGATAGCCCAACGCTAATTCTGCAGCAGTCATCCAGTGCATGGCTTACTCCTTGACTCGCATCGGTGGCCAAAACTCAGTCAATGGGTCACAGGGCAACATAGTTGACAGGCCTGAGGTTGCACGCGTTGAGGCACGTAATTTAGCCACCGTGTTGAATGCCACGGTCACATCCTCGGGAAACTGCGCGAAGGTTTTTTCTAAGCCCGTCTGTTTGACCCAGACAGCCAAAGCCACCTCTTCATTTTCTACAGATTGTTTCATCATGTTCACCATATCCATTACCCTCCCAAGAGGCCACGACTTATGTCTATGAGCATTCTAGATGACAATTACAAGTCAGGCGAAACTGAATCGATAAAAACGGGCTAATAGGACACCTGATCGTTCGGCTAAGAAATGTCGTAAATGTTTATTTTTGACGTTACCATGTTAAATAATAGTGATGCCCGTGCACAAGCTTCGAATCCCTCAAGCGACGTGGTGGTCGCAAACAACCCTGATGCACAACCCGCGTAAAACCTGAAACGGAGTGACCCATGCAAAAACTCAGACTCTCTAGCACCAACTCTTTGAAATCGAGCGCTCTGGCAAGATCCAGTACTGCCGTTTTCACGTCTCTCTTTTTGTCAGTCATCGCCCCGAGCGTGGCAGCGCAAACAGGCTCAGTAGCCGGTTTTCCTGACCGCCAAGTCAGAATTGTGGTGCCGTTTCCGGCCGGTGGGGCCTCAGATATCGTTGCGCGACTCTTTGCTAAAGAGCTGGGCGAAACCTGGAAGCAAACGGTACTGGTCGAAAACAAACCCGGCGCGTCAGGGCACTTAGGCGGGCAATATGTCGCCAGTGCTAAGCCTGATGGTCACACACTCGTTCTTGCTGACATGAGCACATTCACCATGAGCCCAGCTCTGATGCCAGGCCTCACCTACAACCCAGGCAAAGAACTCACACCCGTGGTGATTGCAGCTTTCTCACCTCATATTTTTGTTGTCAAAAATCAAATGCCGGTCAAAAACTTCGATGAATTCATTGCTTACGCGAAGGCTCAAAAGTACCCCCTAAGCTTTGGGGCAACTCTGGGAACCTCAACGCATTTAGCGGGTGTTGTCATGAGTAAGGGCCTCGGCTTTGAGATGAATTTTATTGGCTACAAAGGTGGTGCCCAGGTCGTCAGCGATTTGGCGGGCGGTCAAATCGACACAGCTCTCAATAGTTTTTTAGCGACTTACGGAATGGTCAAAGCCGGTAACTTCAGGCTGCTGGCGGTGGCAAGTCCTAAACGTTTTAGTCAAATCCCCGACACCCCTGCCATTAGCGAAAAAATCCCCAATTTCGTCACTGGTTCGTTTCAAGGGATGATGACCGCCACCGGCACACCGCCAGCCATCATCGAAAAAATCAACGCTGAAGTGCAGCGGATCGCAGCAACCCCTGAAGTGCAAAAGCGCTTGACTGAACTGGGCTCTGACGCAGTCCCCCTATCCCCGAAAGAAGTTCAGCAGTGGATGGTCGATCAAACTGCGTTTTGGGGTAAAGTCATTAAAGAGAACAACATTAAACTGCAATAGGCAGTCAGTAAATGCAAAGGCGTAGCGTTCAGTGAGTCAAGGCGCTGGTCTCTGCGCTATTTGGGTCAGCAAGCCGATATAGTGCCTCCACATCACCCCTAAGCCCGTATCGTCCATACGCGCAGCGGGCTGATGAGAGAGCACTGAGCGCCTTGATGACCCTACCCCGCATAAAAGTCCCCTTTTTTGTACTGCTGATTCTTTTGATCGCAATGATCAGCGCGGCGTTGAGCGTTGTTTCGTACAGGATGGCGAATGAAGCCAGTAACCTGACTGCGAGTCAGAACACACTGAGCATGTCAACAGAGACCCTGCAAAGCATTCGACGGATGCTCGCCTCAGCCAGACTCGTGACGCGCCTGACGTCACATTCAACCCTGACGCAGCAAGAGGATCTCGAATCTAGGCTCGGCCAACTAGGGTTTATTAAAGAGGCGCTCACCGATTCACCCACCATCTCTGCAATTTTTATCGGCTACGCAACGGGCGATTTCTTCTTGGTGCGGGTAGTGCGCGATCAACAACACGCCGTTGCCCTAAAGGTGCACCCCGATACGCGTTTGGTCGTGCAAAGTATCGAGCATACGGACATCGATCAAAGCACCCCAGGTGGCGCTGCAGCTAACGTTCACGGCCGTTTTATTTATTTTGATCAAGATTTAAAACTAATTTCTCAAAATTATCGTCCCGATTATGCCAAATCCTACGATCCCAGAACGCGCGGTTGGTATAAGTCTGCCGCTGCGACCAATGGACTCGTGACGAGTGCTCCCTATGTTTTTTTTACCGATGGCAAGCTAGGTCAAACACTGTCAATCAAGTCACCCGATGGACGGTCGATTATCGGTGTAGATATCAGCTTGGATACGCTCAATGACATCCTTCAGTCGAAAAGAGTCACGCCTGGCACTCACTCTGCGATTGTCAACGATGACGGTTTTGTACTCGCCCTCGATTACGCACAAAAACAATCAGATACAAATGCGCCAATCCCCAAAGTCGTAAACAGCAATGCAAAAAGCACGACGACCAGCGCCCAGCAAATGACGTCTTCAGTGCCTCAGCTAAAAAGCTTGCGTGAAATGAACATCCCAATATTTTCAACGGTCATGTCGATCTTTGACCAAAGAGACAGCACAAAACCCGTACTAGCAAATTTTAATGTTGATGAAATCGCTTGGCGAACCTCAACCTCACCGCTCAATATCGAAGGGGCGTCTCCGTTTTATCTTGTGATTGCCAGCCCCGACCATGAACTGTTAGCCAATGCACACGAGATCAGACGGCGAGGAATATTTTTGGCGATCATCATCTCGTTATGTTCGCTACCGATTGGCTATTTACTCATTTCTCGACCACTCAAAAAATTAACCAACAACATTCAAGGCTTGATGGAATTTAGTGAAAACAGTGTGCCCATCAAGTCCTCTTTTATTACCGAACTATCAACGCTTGGGATCGCCATCAATCGCCTTAGGCAAACAATTTTGGCTTTTACCGCCTACGTACCCAGAGAGTTGGTGCGTGACTTAGTGAAATCTGGTGCCGAGATTCAAGTCGGCGGCGAAAGCCGCTATCTCACAATCTTATTTACTGACCTCAAAGACTTTTCAGCACTGTCAGAGGCGACACCCTCACGAGAGTTGCTACAACGCATCTCGTATTACTTAGAGTTGATGACCTTAGCGATTAAAGAAGAGGAAGGTACAGTCGACAAATTTATCGGCGATGCCGTCATGGCATTTTGGGGTGCACCGGTACTTGATCAACATCATGCCTATCATGCCTGTCACGCGGCGATCAAAGGGCAACGCCGCATGGTTGCACTCAACGCGCGCTTAGTGTCAGAAAAGAAGACACCGCTTAGTGTGCGCATTGGCATTCATACAGATGCCGTTTTAGTCGGCAATATTGGCTCGCTTGAGCGCCTAAGCTATACGGTCATGGGTGACGGGGTCAACATCGCTTCGCGCCTTGAGGGCATCAACAAAACCTACGGCACACACATTTGCGTCAGCCATGCCGTCTACAAAGAGGCCGGAGAACGCCTTTGGTTGCGCCCGATCGATAAGATTCGAGTTAAGGGTCGTGAGAGTGAATTTTTAATTTACGAATTATTAGGAACACGCGATGGCTCAAGCGAGACGCAAGCCACTGAAACCGAACAAGCCTTGTGCGAACTGACCGAACAGGCCTATGCCTTGTATGCAGCGAAGCAATACCGCGAGGCCCTGACGGCCTATCAAGACATCGCTGAGCGTTTTGACGATACCCTATCGAAAGTCATGCTCGAGCAATGTCAAACCAAGATGACGATCGAAGTCTAAACGCGAGATCCTTAGTTTTGCATTGACGCACATCTAGCTGCGTGTTACTTTTTTTTGAGACAAAAAAGGACTAAGCAGCGTCTATATCGCTCTGGCCTTCACAAAAATGAGCCCATAAAATGCTAAAAATAATTCATATCGCCCTGCTCGTGTGGCTTGCTGTTGCCAATAACTCGTACGCTCAAGTTTCAGATTACCCTACCCGCTCGATCAAGATTCTGGTGCCTTTGGCCGCAGGTAGCGGCACCGATAATGCCGCCCGTTACTTTGGACAACAGCTTGCCGGCCTGCTTGGGCAGTCTGTCGTCATTGAGAACCGCCCGGGTGCCAATGGCATGATTGCAGGTACGGCAGTCAAAAACGCCCCAGCAGATGGCTATACGATTTTTTTAGGAACCTTGAGCCCGCTTGGTCTAAATGAACTGGTGATGAAAGGGCCTTTTCCCTATGACGCCGTTGCAGACTTTAAGCCAGTATCAGGGCTCACTCGCGGCATGGGTGCGTTTGTGGTGCCGGGCAATTCACCCTACAAAACTCTCGCAGAGCTCGTCACGGCAGCTAAAGCATCCTCGCGCCCTTTTAATGTGGGCACCTACGCCACGTCGTACCAGCTAACCTTAGATTGGTTCAATAGCATTTCTGGCGTCAAGTTTGTAGGCGTACCTTACAAGGGTGCGGCACCGATCTTTACTGACTTAATTGGTAATCAACTAGATTGGGGCGTGCTTAACTTAAGCGGTGTCTCCACGCTATTGATCTCTGGAAAGCTTCGCGCCCTTGCCGTCACGGGCGACATCCGTGCGCCTGAGTTTCCAGATATCCCGACTGTAAAAGAGAGTGGCTACCCAGATTACTCGAACTACCTTTGGACGTCTTTATACGTTCGCACTGAAACACCCGAGCACATTACGAACAAACTGGCTGCTGCGCTGCAGCAAGTACTAACCTCGCGTCAGGCACAAGAGTATCTCGTGACGACGGGCGGTGGTGAACTCATGCCCTTTGGGCCCGCGCAAATGCGAAAGATGCAACTTGATGAAATTGAACGTTTTCGCGAAATCATAAAAACGTCAGGTTTTAAGCTGGAATAGCGAGCTATTCAGACGCTAATGAGCCTAGCGCATTCTTCCAATTTAATTACGCTAAGTCTCGTTTACTTCAATTCCGTTAAGCTTCTTTCACCTTTAGCATTTGACCCTTGTAAAAGAAAATTTCGAAACATGCGAATGCAAAGTATTGAACAGGGCATGAGCACTGCCTACTATGCTCAACATCACGGCGGTCAACCCGCTGTTATTGAAATAGACCGCGTCACAACTTTTGCTCAACTCAATGCGCGCGCGAATCAATTAGTCAGGGCACTTAGACAACGAGGCCTCAAAGCAGGCGATGCTGTTGCCCTGCTCTGTTCAAACCGGCTTGAGTTTATAGAAGTGATCGTGGCGCTTGAACGCTCGGGCCTGCGCATTACGCCCATCAATACGCATCTGACGGGCGACGAGGTAGGCTACATCCTTGACAACTGCGAAGCCAAGGCCTTTGTTGCAGAGGCTCGCTATGCTACGCAAGCCTTGGCTGCGGTTGTTCTCGCCAAACGTGCTGAGGTTAAGTTTGCGATCGGTGGTGATATTGCAGGATTTGAAGCGTACGAACAAGCGTTAAGGCCTCAACCAGCCCACGATATCGAAGATCCAACGCTGGGCAGCAGAATGCTTTACACATCTGGCACAACCGGACGCCCCAAAGGGGTCTACCGTGACCCAGCGTACGCCCTGCCGTCCGTCATGACGTCCGTTGAGTTAGCGAACGCAGCTGGTTACCAAGTCGCGACAGGTCAGTTGCATCTTTGCGCGGGGCCTCTGTATCACGCGGCACCACTTGGTTATTCGTTAGCGCAGCCGCTTCTGGCAGGAGTGGGAGTAGTACTGATGAACCGCTGGAATAGTGAAGACGCTTTGCGCCTGATTCAACAGCATCGCATCACACACACGCACATGGTGCCAACGATGTTTCATCGACTCTTGTCGTTGCCTCAAGAGATTAAAGACAAGTACGACCTCTCGTCGCTGCAGTTTGCGATTCACGGCGCAGCGCCTTGCTCGGTACAACTAAAAAGCGCCATGATCAAATGGTGGGGGCCTATTCTGTCTGAATATTACGCAGCCACTGAGGGCCGCGCAGTCAGCGTTACCTCCACTGATTGGCTAACAAGACCCGGTACAGTCGGCAAACCAAACCCCATCGATCAGGTTCGTATTTTGGATGAGCAGGCACAAGCACTAGCGCCAAATACAGCCGGTACGATTTATATCAAAGCCCCTGCCGTTGGACGCTTTAACTATTTTAAAGACAACGGTAAAACCGCAAGCTCTTATCGAGGCGATTACTTCACCTTAGGAGATATCGGCTATTTGGATGAAGACGGTTGGTTGTTCTTAACCGATCGCAATGCCAATCTAATTATTTCGGGCGGCGTCAATATTTATCCAACTGAAGTTGAAGCCGTTTTACTGACACACCCTGCAGTGGGTGACGTGGGCGTGATTGGCGTACCAAACGAAGAATGGGGTGAAGAGGTCAAAGCAGTGATTGAACTACAAGCAGGTATTTCAAGTTCAGCTGAGTTAGTGGCCGAGCTGCTTGCCTTTTGCAAAGAGCATCTCGCCACGTTTAAGTGCCCACGCAGTATTGATTTTTCTGAAAAGCTACCTCGCCTAGATAACGGTAAACTGTATAAACAGGGCTTGCGTGAGCAATATCGTGCCGCGATCGCCAACAAGTAAAGAGAGAAACAACATGTCTGAGTTTGCAACATACGCAGTACTGGGCGAGATTGCCGTCATCTCAATGAACAAGCCACCAATTAACGGCTTGGGTGCTGCGCTGCGCGAAGGGATTGGGGCCGGTTTGACCCAAGCACTCAACGACCCGAACGTAAAGGGCATTGTGTTGATTGGCACGCCTCGTGCTTTTTCAGGCGGTGCAGACATTACTGAATTTGGTACCCCAAAGACCACACACGAACCGACTCTTCGTACAGTCGTTCAGACGATGGAAGCCGGCAACAAGCCCGTGATTGCAGCGATCAGTGGCTTTTGTTTGGGTGGTGGTCTTGAACTCGCGCTCGGCTGTCACTTTCGCGTGGCCTTGCCCGATGCAACTTTAGGATTACCAGAGGTCAAGCTTGGCATCTTGCCAGGCGGTGGTGGCACTCAACGTTTGCCGCGTCTACTTGGCTTTGAAAAAGCCGTAGACATGATTGTGGCGGGTGTACATCTTCCTGCTAGCAAATTTAAAGATACGTTGTTGCTCGACCAAATCGTTGAAGGCGATTTACTTGAAGCAGCGCTCGCCTTCGCACGCAAGGTCGTCGCACAAAACGAACCACTCAAGCGTGTGCGTGATCGTACCGTACCTGATATTCCCACTGACGAAGCCTTAGCCGAAAAAAGAAAAGCAGTGGTCGCAGCCGCGAAACGCTTTCCAGCACCTGTCAGTTGCTTTGATGCAGTCTGCGCCAGCTTTAAATCGACCTCGTTCGATGCTGGCTTAGCTGAAGAACGACGCCTGATTACTGAGCTCTTCAAGTCACCAGAATCACATGCACTACGCTACACCTTTGCCGCCGAACGCGCCGCAGCAAAAATCCCTGGCCTACCTGATGACACGCCTTTACGTGCGATTAAAAAAGTCGGTGTGATTGGCGCCGGCACCATGGGTGGTGGCATCACCATGAACTTCATCAGCGCGGGCCTCCCCGTTGTGCTGCTCGAAACCAAACAAGAGGCGTTAGACAAGGGCTTAGCGACAATTCGTAAAAATTACGAAACCTCGATGAAAAAGGGCAAGCTGACACAAGCGCAACTCGACGCATGCATGGCTCTGATCCAACCGACGCTCAGTTATCAAGATTTCAGCGATGTCGATCTAGTCATTGAAGCCGTGTTCGAAAACATGGACGTCAAAGAGCAAGTCTTTAAAACACTCGATGGCGTGATGAAACAAGGTTCGATTCTGGCCTCAAATACCTCGGCACTGAATATCGATCAGATCGCCCAGTTTACCAAGCGCCCACAAGACGTCATTGGTTTGCATTTCTTTAGCCCTGCCAATGTGATGCGACTGCTTGAAGTCGTGCGTGGCGACAAGACTGCGCCCGACGTGCTGGCCACCTGCATGAACATGGCTCGCAAGATTAAGAAGATTGCGGTGGTCTCGGGTGTGTGTGACGGTTTTATCGGCAACCGCATGTTGGCCCAGTACCGCGCGGCCGCTAACGAACTGATGGTTCAAGGTGCGCTACCTCAACAAATCGATGGCGCCATTCAGGCCTTTGGTTTTGCGATGGGCCCTTTTAGGGTTGCCGATTTGGCCGGTTTAGATATTAGCTGGGCAGGGCGTAAGCGCCGTGCTGCAGCAAGCCCAACACCGGTCGCACCAATTGTTGACGACTGGATCTGCGAGGCGGGTCGCTTTGGGCAAAAAACTGGGGCGGGCTGGTATCGCTATGAGGCGGGTAAACGCGATGCAATCCCTGACCCGATTGTCGAGGCCATGATCGCCAAATACCGTGCAGAGAATGGCATCAAACCCCGCAAAATCGAAGATAGCGAGATCATTGAGCGTTGCATGTTTGCTTTGGTCAACGAGGCTGCACGTATTCTTGAAGAGCGCATCGCTGCCCGCGCTTCGGATGTTGATATTGTCTATTTGAACGGCTATGGGTTTCCGGCCCATGTGGGCGGGCCGATGCACTATGCCAATACAGTGGGCTTGCCCAAGGTCTTACAACGGCTCAAAGACTTTGCTGCCGAGCCAGGTGCCAATCCAAAATGGCAACCGGCAGCGCTGATCGTGCGTTTAGTTGAGCGTGGCACTGGATTTAACTAGATTGGTACTCGATCAATTTTATTTAGATAGCATTGATCGAGCCTTTTCATAAAAAAAGGCATAAATTCTATTGGAATAGAATTTATGCCTTTGGCTTTAGCAAGATCGACTCGGCAAACCTGCTCCGATATAGACGCTTTAGAAAAAATGGGAATATTTTAATAAATCATTGAATTTAAATAACTTTAATACTATTAAAATAGTACATTTAATATTTTTAAATAGTACATCTCAATCATTCAATCGCCTGTGTAAGCATCGCTCGGCGCACCCCAGCTCGTATACCCACCATCAACTGGTAGGGTCACGCCGGTAATAAATGCAGCCTGATCCGAGGCTAAAAATAACATGGCATCCGCAATGTGGTGTGGCTCGCCCAGATGACCCATCGGAGTGCGTCGCTCGACAATACTCATGTCAAGCAGGCCCTCATCAACGACGGCCTGTACTAAGGGCGTCAGGATATAGCCAGGCGCAATCGCATTGACGCGAATCCCAGCGGCACCCCATTCGCACCCTAGCGTGCGGGTAATCATCGAAATCCCCGCCTTGGCGGCGCTATAAGCGTTGCGATACGTCAAACCAATGACGCCTGCAATTGAGCTGATATTGATGACATTTCCCTTGCCTTGCTTAAGCATATGCACGGCGCAAGCCTTAGTCATCATGTAGGTGCCGGTCAGATGAATATCAAGCAAGCGCCGAAAGTGCATCATGTCTTGCTCGACCGTTGGCTTCACCCGATCAGCGATACCCGCGCAATTAATCAAAACATCGACGCGACCGTATTTTTTAATCACTGTGTCAACCACGTGATTGACCTGAGCCTCGTCGGCAACATCGCAAGCCATACCCAAGTGCTGCGAACCAAGTTGCTGAGCAACACTCTTTGCCGCCGCCTCTTGAAGATCAGCAATCACAATCGTTGCGCCTTCTTTAGCGAAGCCATGTGCCGCGGCTAAACCTAGGCCACTTGCGCCACCTGTGATCAAAACAACGTAAGGTTTCAGTTCGGGATACATGGTTATCCTTGTTAAAAGTTCGAATAATAATGACTGATGTCAGAGGGCGTCTTTAATTCTCGAGTTTCAGGTTGCGTCTTTTAATCAATGCATCCCAACGACCGGCATCTTTTTTTAGAAACTCTTTAAACTCTGCGGTGGCTTGATACATTGGCATCGCACCCATCGCTTCTAGCTGCAAAATGACTTTGGGGTCTTTTAAAGACCGTTCTAAAGCAACAGACATCGTCTGAACCACAGCATCATCCGCAGAAGCCGCCATCACCATGCCGTACCAAGCGGTGGGTATCACGCCGGTAATGCCCTGCTCAGCCAAAGTCCGCACCCCAGGCAAAAGCGTTGAGCGCTGATTGCCAATAATACCGAGCACTTTAAGTTTTTCTGCTTGTATCAAACTTTGCACACCTGGCAGATCACCAAAAAACATATCCACCCGCTTACCAACTAAATCTGTAAATACCGCCGCAGCCCCCTTGTAGGGCACGTGTAAGATTTTTACAGCAGCCCCTTCTTGAAACATTTCCATGCTCAGGTGCGAGGTCGCACCGATTCCGGAGGAGCCGGCTGAATAAACTCTGGTTGAGTCTTTTTTGATTCTTGCAGCCAAATCCGCCGCATCAACGATATCTGTGGGCGCCCCAACCACCAACACCGATGTGGTGTCCGTCACCAAAGAGACGGGCTTGAAGTCTTTAACCGGATCGTAGCCGAGCTTAGGATCAATGGCAGGATTAATCGTCAACGCACCCGCGCTAGATAAAAAAAGCGCACCGTTGGGTGAGGTTGAGCGGATCACGTAATTTGCAGCGATTGAACCGCTGGCGCCAGGCTTGTTTTCAACGACCACTGCTTGCTTGAGCTCAGCGCCAAGCCTCTCAGCGAGCACTCGAGCAATTCGGTCTGTCGGCCCGCCCGTTGGAAACGCAACAATAATCTTCATTTGCGCGATCGCTGCGGAAGACAGCACAACTTCAAATAAACAATATAAAAGTAATAAATATTTCTTCATGTTTGGCCTCGTCGATATTTTTATAGTTGTGAACAGCTCGTAAACAGACAGTACTCTTTTTTCAAGGACGATAAAAAACAAAGATCAGTGACGCCATCATTACCAAGGCCATAACTACTCTACCAAGCCCAATGAGCACTAATCATGATTTTTTGTGACTACGCTTGAGAACCTGCTCAGTATGTTCGCCGAGCTTAGGTGGAGGCGTCAAGTACTGCGCTGGCGTACGCGAAAGTTTTAGCGGATTTCCAAGCACCTGAATGGGCTTAGCCTCACCCATCGCAAACTTTACGACAAGATCCGAATGTTGAACTTGCGGATCTTCCATCACTTGACCAAGATCATTCAGTAAGCCAGCCGGCACCCCGGCTTTAGACAGGGTCTCTGTCAACGCAACCCGCCCTTGGTCGCTAAAACATTGACGCAAAGCCAGCGTCAATGACTCGCGATTCACTGCGCGCGCCTCATTGGTGGCATAGCGAACATCATCCGCAAACGCAGACAAACCCACTGCGTGACATAAACTTTTAAATTGACTGTCATTTCCGACCGTAATCAAAATCGCACCGTCTTTGCAAGGAAAGATATCACTGGGCACAATCGTTGGGTGAGCATTACCCTGCCGAGTCGGCACCACCCCTGAGGCAAAGTACGAGGCAGCGAGTGTTGCCATTGACGTAACTTGAACGTCAAGTAAAGAGAGCTCGATTTTTTGACCGACTCCGTTACGCTGCCTTTCCCAAAGCGCAGTCATAATTCCGAAGGCAGCGTAAACCCCCGTCATGACATCCGTCAGTGCAACACCCACTCTTTGAGGGCCCGCACCTGGCAAGCCGTCTTTCTCTCCGGTGACACTCATAATGCCACCGACCCCTTGAATCACGCCATCGTAACCAGGTCTATCCGCGTACGGACCACTGGTCCCATAACCTGTAATTGAGCAATAGACCAAGCGGGGATTCAGTTTGCTCAACGATTCAAAATCAAGCCCAAAACGTGCCAAGCTACCGGCTTTAAAATTTTCAACAAAAACGTCGGCAGTTTCCACCAATTTCAAAATCTCAGCTCGGTCTTCTGCCTTTGCGATGTCTAGTGCGATCGACTTCTTGCCACGATTGGCGCTGCAAAAATAAGTAGCGACCCGTTCTTGTGCACTCAGATTCACAAAAGGAGGACCCCAGCCTCGCGAATCATCACCAACTCCTGTACGCTCAATTTTGATCACCTCAGCGCCAAAATCAGACATCAGCTGAGCACACCAAGGTCCAGCCAGTACACGCGAAAGATCCAGCACCACCAGATCGTCAAGCGCGCGTTTTGTAGGGTTTGTCATTTTGTCTTTTATTATTTTGCACCAAGTGTTTAATATACACTCGATGCAGCGAGCAAAAAAAGATATTAATCCACTCTAAAACGACAAAACCCCAATCTGATAAAAGGGCCAATTAACGCGTTTGACGACGCCGATAGAACATCAAACCAAACGCCAACACCGCCAGCAATGCCGGGATCAGCGCAATATTCAGCACTTTGATCCAAAACTGTAGCGCATCGCTATCTGCCCGCAGATCTTTACGAACTTCTTTTAATTCACGACGCTTCTCGGCAGCCACCTTACGAAACCGATCGACTTCGGTCTGCTGCTCTTTCGTTAAGATTGCTGCGCTCGCAGCTGCACCTGGTACTGGTGCAGTTTTTTGGAGTGCCTGCAACTTTTCTTGCGTTGCCTGCAGACTATCTTGGATGTCTTTAATTTTTTCTGTGTACGCCTGTTGAGCACGGGTCTCCATTTCTTTGATCACTGTAAATGGACGCGTCGCACTCTGTCTTGTACGCAGTGAAATCAACGCAGCATCGCCAGCATACTGATCCACCAAGGCTTGTACAAACGCCAAGTTACCGTTGATCGGATACACCAAGCGCTGGCCAAGCAAGTCCTGAATCTGTACGGCCGCACCGTCATTAATAAAATCGGTATCCGCGATCAAGACTAAAGAGTTATCTGCAAGGGCTTTTGCAATGTGTGGCGCGAAGACCTCAGGCGCTTCTTCGACCGGCTTTTGGGCAGTTTCGGCAGGAGCCGCTGCGCCCTCAGTTGCAGGCTTCTCTTCGCCAGCTGGCTTGTCTTTTGCCGCCTCGTCTTCAGGCTTTTTCTCTGGCTTAGGTTTGGGCGGACGACCATCTGGGAACGCGGTGTTGAACTTGCCGTGCAGGCGTATCGCAATCGGCATTTCTTGACCAGTAGCCTTAAACCCAGCCGTCGCTTTATCACCACGATCTTGACCGCGTGCGGCCTCAATCAAGGCCGAATATTTTGATGAATGCATCAAAACTTCTTGTTTGAGGCCAGCAACTGGTTGACCACTAAAAGCACCAATGAACGGAAACAAAGTCCCACCCAGACGCGCCGTGGCTACGTCAGTTTGATCATAAGCAGAATCGTTTAGGCTCAGCA
>Ga0209551_1000169_pt1 | contig 22437 bp, 24 predicted proteins | sample LauGreSuBDMM15SD_2_FD_187568 | JGI IMG/M metagenome (GOLD analysis project Ga0209551, IMG submission 187568) | Freshwater lake microbial communities from Lake Michigan, USA - Su13.BD.MM15.SD (SPAdes) (version 3) | ecosystem: Environmental > Aquatic > Freshwater > Lake | place: Lake Michigan, USA... | reverse complement strand
AAATTGTGAAAACACAACTTTTCTAATTTCAAAATTAAAATTTGAAAATAAAATAATTATATTTTTTTGCATAATCGACTGGCTCAACAAATAAAATGGAAATCAAAGACAATACATTTTCTCGACAATTTGAAACTTTTGTTGATTCAAAATTAATTTCGTTGGAATATTCTTTTCAAGAAAAAAAGATTTTTTTGACTCGAATTAATGTTCCGGATGGCTTTGTTGACGAAGATTTTCTGAATGATTTTCTAAAAAATATTATGGCAATAGCTTATGAGCGCAAGTTAAAAGTTGTTCCAATTTTACCGAAAATAGCTTTGTTTTTTAGAAAAAATACAATTTACAAGGATTTACTTCCGCCTGGAATCAAGATATAAATTTACTGCATGAAATCTGAAACACTTAACGGTAAAATTCTTGATTTTTTTGAGGATATTGAAAAATATTATGGTTGCAAAACCGAAATTATCGAAGGTTTGTATTGTTCACTTGAAGCATTAAATCCGGAAAACACCACTTGGAATTTATCAGAATTTGAATTAATACGGTCAGCATATCGAAATAATGGTAGAAAATTTATGTTTGAAGGGACTTCAATGTACTATGAAATTGCTGGCGAACGGATTATCGATTTTAAACAAACTGGCAGAAACAAATTTGAATTTATTGAACAATACAGTGAACTAATATTCAGAATCACAAGATTACGTTTTCATTATAAATATTAAATTTATTCGTAAAAAATACAACTCAAAACTGAAAGTCTATTGTATTTCCTTCACTAAATAAATTCCATCTTCTTTGATTTCGATTAATTTATCTTTATACAAAGAGCCAATTGCTTTTTTGAATGTTTTCTTGCTCATTTTTAACACTGTTTTAATGTCCTCTGGATGTGAATTGTCATTCAATCGTAAAAAGCCACGGCTCGCACGAAGTTCGCTTAAAATAACTTCTGCATTGGGTTCGATGTTCAAATATCCTTGAATTTGTAGCGAAACATCTATTTTATTATCCGGCCGAATGTTCTTGATAAAACCCCGCAAACGGTCGCCGGTTCGAATTGCATCATCATAAACTTCATCTTTATAAAGCAAACCTTTGTGCTTTTCGTTGATGATTACATTAATGCCCAATTCGGTAATATGAGAAACAATCAAATCTACTTCTTCACCATTTTCAATGGTCAAATTGTCATTCTTCAAAAATTGATTGGTTTTGCTTGATGCGACCAAACGATTGGTTTTTTCGTCCATATAAAGGTAAACCAAATAACGTTTACCCTTTTCCATTGGGCGTGCTTGTTCTTTATATGGAACCAAAATATCTTTTTCCATTCCCCAATCCATAAAAGCACCTACTTGGTTGATGTAGTTTACACGCAAAAGAGCAAATTCATTCAACAAAATATAAGGTTCTAAAGTAGTAGCAACTGGTCTTTCTTCGTGGTCTAAATAGACAAAAACAATCAATTCTTCGCCTATTTCAAACTCGTTTGGAACATATTTATTGGGCAAAAGTATATCGTGAATTCCTTCTGGATCTTGCTCTGGATTTCCCAAAAACAAGCCTACTTTTGTATCGCGAAGTATTGTTAAAGTATTGTATTTTCCTATATTAATCATCAAAATATTTTTTGTAAAGGTACAATTAGCAATTAAAAATTACGAATTAAAAATTACGAATTAAAAAAGGTGATATTTATTACGTTTTTAGAGACTTATTAACTTCGAAAAGATTCAAGTTTAAGCATTTCGACTAATTTTAAACCAAATTTTTAAAATAATCCAATAAAATCTTATCGTTTAATAATGTTGGGGTGAAAACTTCTAACAAACTTGGCTTTTCATTTTGCTTAAACAAATTTTCTAATCCCGTTTTCAAATTCGTTTCATTGCTTGCGATATTGTAATCAAATTCAAACATTTTAGCCAAATGTACTGCTGTTAAGCAATGAGAAGTTTCAAAAAATTCATTAAAAACGGGCGTTTCTTCATGTCCTGGCAAAATTCTAAAAATACCTCCTCCTCCATTATTAATTAGGATGATTTTAAAATTTTTAGGAATGTAATTATTCCATAAAGCGTTGTTATCATATAAAAATCCAATGTCGCCCGTAATCAAAGTAGTTTGTTTTTCGGTGGCAATCGCTGCTCCAATTGCAGTAGAAGTGCTTCCGTCGATTCCACTCGTTCCACGGTTACAGAAAACTTCAATCGACGGGTCAATTTCAATCAGTTGTGCATAGCGAATGGCCGAACTATTGCTGATTTGCAATTGTGAATGTTTAGGCAAATTCGGAATTATAATTTCAAAAGCTTTAAAATCTGAAAACGGAATATTAGCTAAATATTCGTCATGTTTTTTTTGTCGGATTGCTTTTACGATTTGACCTTTTTGAAAATAATCGCTTTCAATTGAATTCGTCAAAGGTAAAAAAGCACTGAAAAAGGTATTTAAATCGGTTTGGAAATGCTGAGTTAAAGCGCCAAAGGTGTCGTAAGCACGCAGCGAATCAATGTGCCAATGGTGTTTAGGTTTGTATTTTCTTAAAAATGCTTTGATCCGCTTTGAAACAATCATTCCACCAAAAGTCACTAAAATTTCCGGTTGAAAATCTCTCAAATTTTGGTCGGAAAAAGGACTAATTATTGAATCAATGGTATTAATAAAAGTCGGATGATGCAAGTTCGAAGTCGTTTCCGTTAAAACAATAATAGATTGGTTATTGGCGATTTTTTCAATGATCTCTTCTTGTATTGAAAATGGATTGTTTACTCCAGCCAAAAATAATTTTCGTGTTGAATTGTTCCAAATACTTGTAAACTCCTGTAAATTATCTAATCCAATTGCTTTTGAACTTAAAAAATCATTGTCGACATTTACGTTGACAGAAAGTTCAGAAACTGTTTCATATAAAGGTTCTTCAAACGGAGCGTTGATATGCACTGGACCTTTTTTATGTTTAGAATAGTCAATGGCTTCGTTTATTTTTACATCATTTTCAAAAGAAGCAATTTCAGTTAAATTGGCATTATATAAACTGTGGTTTTCAAAAACATTTTGTTGCCGAATCGTTTGTCCGTCGCCAATATCAATTTTATGTTGCGGACGATCTGCTGAAATTACCACCACTGGAATTTGACTATAAAAAGCTTCGGCAACAGCAGGATAATAATTCAACAACGCAGAGCCAGAAGTACAAACTAAAGCGATGGGTTTTTGTAATTGTTGCGCCATTCCGACTGCGAAAAAAGCGGCACAACGCTCGTCAACAATGCTGTAACATTTAAAATTGGGATTGCTAACAAAGCCGATAGTCAAAGGCGCGTTTCTTGAGCCAGGAGAAATTACAATATCGGTTAATCCTTTTGCCAAACATATTTCTATGATGCTCTGTGCTAAAGGTATTTTGGGGTAAATCATTTTTGGTTTGTAATCAATTAAATTAACCTGCGAAAATTAAAAAACAAAGTTACGATTATCTTTTTAAATTTATTTCAAAAATGAAATGTAAAGCCCAAAAAACCGAATATATTTGTAAAATAAATTTAGAAAAATCAACCATTTTTTAAAGTTACTTTTTTTAGTAATTTTAGTTTTTTTTCAAATTAACTTCGCCGAAAACAAAATGATTTAAGAGTATTTTAATGCGTAAAACAAATACGTTGTGGTTGTTTTTACTAAAAAAAACATCTGAATAACTAAAATTATCGGTTGAAATTCAACGGAAATGGATGATTTAATCATAGAAATAAAATAAATGCAAAATACAGTAATTCGACAAGCAACTTTTGAAGATATTCCAGCGATTTTAGAAATTGTAAATCATGCTATTCTTCACACTACTTCAAATTATAATTATGAGGTTCAAAGTCTCGAAGTTCAAACGAAATGGTTTGAAGATAAAACTTTAAAAAACTTCCCGGTTATTGTCGCTGTTACAGAAAATCAAGTGCTGGGTTTTGGAACTTATGGCACTTTTCGAGAAAAAATTGGTTACCAATTTACGGTAGAACATTCTATTTATGTTTCAGATAACTTTACCGGAAAAGGAATTGGGAAATTACTTTTGGCTGCTTTAATTGAATTAGCTAAAAATCAAAAACTCCATGTTATGGTTGGCGCGATTGACGCAGAAAATAAAGCAAGTATAGCATTTCATGAAAAATTTGGTTTTGAAGTAACAGGGAATATTCGTGAAGTGGCTTTTAAATTTGAACGTTGGTTAGATTTAGTTTTAATGCAATTGCTCCTATAAAAAAACTCCAATATCGTTAGAAATTGGAGTTTTATTTATGTTCGATTTTAACTCTAGTTATTTAACCATTCGGTGACAACCTCATCTGTAGCCAATGTTCTTGGAGATAAAACTTTGTACAATTCTCCTCTTTCGTCAATCAAATATTTTTGAAAATTCCACTCAACTTCACTGTCTTGCAATCCGTTTTTAGATTTTTGAGTCAAAAATTGGTAAACTTCGTTCATGTCTTTTCCTTGCACAGAAATTTTACTCATCATCGGAAAAGTTACTCCGTAGTTTTTAGCACAAAATGCACCAATTTCTTTATCCGAACCAGGCTCTTGTCCAGCAAAATTATTAGCAGGAAAGCCAACAATTACTAAACCTTTTTCTTTGTATTTTTTATAAAGTGCTTCTAAATCTTTGTACTGTGGTGTTAATCCACATTTCGACGCGGTGTTTACAATCATCACTTTTTTTCCTTTTAACTTGGCGAAGTCAAATTTGTTTCCTTGTAAATCCTTGACAATAAATTGATAAATATTTTGTTTTTTCATTTCTGGTTCTTCTTCATTTGCTTTGAATGCCACTGCGGCAGTTGCTGTTTTAGATGGTAATAAAGTTTCTAAATCTTGTGCATAATTTTTACAACTCACAAGAGCGGATAGAAACAAAATTAATGTTATTGAGTTTTTCATGTTAGTACTTATTTAAACAAAATTATCAAAAAACACTTAACCTTAACCAAAAACAATAATTAAAGTTTTGTTAACCAAAAAATATTTTTAGAATTCAAAATCTATTTCATATCACCTAAAATTTAATTTACTCCTTGAAAGTTTAAAAAAATTTCATATTGGATTGCAAAAGTTATTGGTGCAAAAGAAATAATGCAATACCTCAGGATTAAATTTCACCACTGATTTTAAAAAAGGGTGATGTACAAATTTTAGAAAATTCCAGAAATAAAAAAAGTACAACGAATTGAATTTCATTAAACTTTTTTTATTTCAAAACAATTCAACTATTTTTTTACAACCATGGTGTTTAATTTTGCACTCATTTCCATTGAAATTGCAGAGCGCTCGAATTTTAATTTTCCTGACATTGTTTCTACCACAATTGTGGTTTCAGCCAACTCAGCAATTTTACCATGAATGCCACTTTTGGTGATAATCTTGTCGCCTACTTTGAGGTTTGATTCAAATTCCTTTTCAATTTTAGCTCTTTTTTGTTGTGGTTTGATCATCAAAAAATAAAAAACCGCAATCATTGCTACATAAGGTAAAAATTTTATTAATCCTTCCATAATTTATTTTGCTATTTCAATCCTTGGATTTATAGCTGCTTTAATTGTTAATATTTCTGTTTTATTTTCAGTATTTGTAAAAAGCGTGACCGTTTTAGTCTGATTTCCAGTTTTGTGTGCGGCATTAAATGAAACTTTTATTTTACCAGTTTCGCCACTTTTTAATGGTTTCTTTGGATATTCTGGCACTGTGCAACCACAAGAACCTTTTGCGTCATTAATCAACAAATCTGTTTTTCCGATGTTTTTAAAAACAAACTCTATTTCTACTTTATCGCCCTCCGTTATTGTGCCAAAATCATGAACGTTAGATTCAAACTTCATAACAGGAGAATTTGCATCTCTTGGTATTTTTCCACCATCCTTGCACGAAATGCTTAAAAAAGACATTAATATTGCTGCGATATAAATTACTTTTTTCATATTTCTTAAATTTTACATTAAACCTCTTCCTATTTTTACTAACTTTTCGTTGGCTTGAAATTCTTTTACTAAATTGTCTAAAATACCATTGATAAAAATACTGCTTTTCGGTGTAGAATATTCTTTCGCGATTTCTAAATATTCATTAATCGTCACTTTTGTTGGAATAGATGGAAACTTCAGAAACTCACAAATCGCCATTTTTAAAATGATAGTATCAATTTCTGCAATTCTTTCGCTGTCCCAATTTGGCGTTTTGTCTGCAAATTCTTTGGCAAAATCAATTTCATTTAGAACAGTCTTTCTAAATAAATTAGTTACAAATTCTTTGTCTTCTGTATCTTTAAATAATTTAGCAATTTTAAAATCGTCAATTTCTTTCGGAATTTTTAAAGCTGATAATTGTTTAACTATATGGGTATTAACTAAAGGAATGTCATCAATCCAAGTCAATTTATTATCTTCTAAATACTCGTATAATTTCTCATTCGGAGCAATTAAATCTTCAAAAACTGAAAGTACAAATTGTTTGTCTTCTTCAAAAGTATTGCCATTATTTGACATGTATTTTGCGTACAAATCACTTTCTTTTATGGCCGTTAACAGAATTTGAATATAATCTGAATGCAATTCCCAATTGTTGATTTTTCGGTTTTCTAGCGCAATACTTAAAGAATTACTTTCTTCTAAAAATTGCAAAACAAGGTTATTGGTGAATTTAAAGTTTGGGTTGCGTTCTTCTGAAGTTGAAAGGTGTTTTTTGCTTGATTTTTCTAAAAAAAGCGACTCTGTTTTTTTAATTTCAATCAAACAAGATAGCATTATTAAATATAAATCTAGGCTGTTTTCTAAACTAAAAAATAAAAATTTCTCTTCTTTTTCTAAACTATCTGAACTATTTTGATGCATCGCATAAATAGATTGCATCACTTTTACACGGATATGTCTTCTGTTTAACACTTTGTAAGAACTTTTTAAATTAAAAAACCACCAATCGTATAATTGGCGGTGCAAAAATAGTAATTATATTGAAAATGCCTATTTAATTTGAAGCGTTTTCTTTTTTTCTTTTGTCAATATTTTTTTGCGCGATCATCATCGCTGCTGCTTGTGTTGTGACACCATTTTGTTCTGCAAAACTAAAAATTTCTAGCGTTGTATTATAAATATTTTCAGTTCTATTCATTGCTTCAACACTATCATAACCAACTATCTCGGCATAAACATTGATGATTCCACCAGCATTTATTAAAAAGTCGGGAGCATAAAGAATGCCTCGTTCTTTTAGAATTTGTCCATGAATTGCATCATTAGCCAATTGATTGTTTGCTGCTCCAGCAATAATTTTTGCTTTAATTTTATAGATTGTATCATCGTTTATCGTAGCGCCCAGTGCACATGGAGAATAAATATCGACATCTGCTGCATACAAATTATCGCCTTTAAAAATAGTTGCATTGTATTTTTTTGCAACTTCTTCTAATCTATTTTGATTAATATCTGCAATTTGAACGAGAGCGTTTTCTTTAGACAAATAATCAACTAATGTTTCTCCAACATGACCAATTCCTTGTACTAAAATTGATTTTCCTGCTAAATTGTCTGAGCCAAATTGATATTTTGCTGCTGCTTTTATTCCCATAAAAACACCGTAGGCGGTGACGGGCGATGGATTTCCTGAACCACCTTTTTCAATAGAAACACCTGTTACAAATTTAGTAACTTCACGAATCTTATCCATGTCTTGAGTCGTCGTTCCAACATCTTCTGCCGTAATATATTTTCCTGATAAAGAATTAACATATTCTCCAAATTTGCGAATCATTTCAGGCGTTTTGTCAATTTTTGAATCTCCAATAATGACAGCTTTACCGCCACCAAGATTCAATCCCGTAATGGCAGATTTAAATGTCATTCCACGAGAAAGGCGCAATACATCGTTTAAAGCTTCCCATTCGTTCGTATAATTCCACATTCTTGTACCTCCCAAAGCGGGTCCCAAAGTTGTGTTATGAATACCAATTATTGCTTTTAAACCAGTATCTTTGTCGTTGCAAAAAACGATCTGCTCGTGATTGTCAAATGAAAGTTGTCCAAAAACGGGATCGATTTTAACAAGTTCAGCTGGTTTTAAAACTTCTGTAATCATAATGCGATTTTTAAATGTTGAAATTACGACTTTATCAAAAAGACCGTGCAAATTTAGTTTTAATATCAAAACATTGCAATAAATTTGGTTTATTTTAATAATATTTCAATATTTTTGTTTTTTGTCGTTGATATTCAAAAATACATTTATTTGATTTTGTTAACTTTAAAATCCAAATAAAAATGCCATTACTCTAAAAATAATGAAAGAATTACAATATTTAAATAAATATTTCATCAAATACAAATTCCGATTTCTATTTGGAATTATAACAACAATTGCAGCTCAAATATTTGCGCTTTTTACGCCAAAACTAATTAGCCAATCTTTTAAATCTATAGAGATTTTTGCGTCGCAAAGTAATATGCAAATAGGGGTCATAAAAAATGAACTTTTTTACAACTTTTTACTCATTATTGCTACGACTATAGTTGCAGGATTATTGTCTTTTTTAATGCGTCAAACCTTGATAGTTATGTCGCGTCACATAGAATTTGATTTGAAAAATGAAGTTTTTCGACAGTATGAAAAGTTAACGCAACATTTTTATAAACAAAATCGAACAGGCGATTTGATGAACCGAATTAGCGAAGATGTCGGCAAAGTTCGGATGTATGTTGGTCCAGCAGTAATGTACACTATCAATACGATGATTCGTTTTACAATTGTGATTATTTCGATGTACAATGTTTCTCCTCGTTTGACGCTATACACATTGCTACCACTGCCAATTTTATCTTTTGCAATTTTTAAATTAAGTGTTGAAATTAACACTAGAAGTACCGCATTTCAGGAAAATTTATCTAAGTTATCTACGTTTACTCAAGAAGTATTTTCTGGAATAAGGGTCATAAAAGCCTATTCTTTAGAGCAACAATACCAAAATAATCTTGCTGTACTTTCTTTAGAAAGCAAAGAAAAAGCAATGCAACTTGCAAAAACGAATTCTCTTTTTGGCCCCTTAATGCTTGCATTAATTGGTGTTAGTAATTTAATTGTAGTTTTCTTTGGCGGAATTATGTACATCGAAGGAAGCAATGGAATTTCAAATATCGGTACGATTGCTGAATTTATTCTTTACATCAACATGTTGACATGGCCAGTAGCGTCGCTAGGTTGGGTTTCGTCGATGGTGCAAGAGGCCGCTGCATCTCAAAAAAGAATCAATGAGTTTTTGAAAATTCAACCTGAAATTCAAAACAATAATGAAAATCATTCTTTCATCAACGGAGAAATAAAATTTGAAAACGTTTCATTCACCTACGATGATACCAATATCACAGCATTAAAAAACGTTTCGTTTGCTATCAATAAGGGCGAAACATTGGCTATTTTAGGAAAAACTGGATCTGGAAAATCTAGTATTTTAAATTTAATAAGTAGATTATATGAGGTGCATGACGGAAAAATAACCGTTGATGCCACAGAAATTAGTCAACTCAATCTATATGATTTGCGAAATAGCATCGGAATTGTTCCGCAAGATGCATTTTTGTTTTCCGATTCTATCAAGAATAATATTAAATTTGGTAACGAAAATGCGGCTGATGATCAAGTGATTGAAGCTGCTAAAAAAGCGGTTGTTCATGATAATATTGTCAATTTTAACATGCAATATAAAACCATTTTGGGCGAACGAGGAATTACACTCTCTGGAGGACAAAAGCAAAGAGTTTCAATTGCACGAGCGTTAATCAAAAACCCGAAAATATTGTTGCTAGACGATTGTTTGTCAGCTGTTGATACAGAAACTGAAGAAGAAATATTAAATAACTTATTAGAATTTTGCAAAAACAAAACAACTATTATTGTAAGTCACCGTGTTTCATCCGCTAAAAATGCAGATAAAATTATTATCCTAGAAGAAGGAAAAATAATACAACAAGGAACTCATAATCAGTTAATAAACCAAGAAGGCTATTATAAAGAACTGTATTTGAAACAACTTTCTGAAAAAGAAATGGTTTAAAAAGTTGCATAATAAAGTTTTTTTTTTCATTTTTGAATACAAGAAAACACCTATTTAAACTAGAAAAAGATTATGAGAGAAAATGATATGTTAGAAAAAGAAGAAATTTTTTCAAAAGTTTTAAGAGCAGGTAGAAGAACCTATTTTTTTGATGTTCGTGCAACAAAAGCAGAAGATTATTATATTACTATAACTGAAAGCAAAAAATTTACTGAAGCAGACGGATCTTACCACTTCAAAAAACATAAAATTTATCTTTACAAAGAGGATTTTACTGCTTTTGCAGATATTTTAAACGAAATGACAAATTATGTTTTAAACAACAAAGGAGAAGAAGTTATTTCCGAAAGACATCAAAAAGATTACAAAAAAGAAGACTCTTTTGATAATTCTGAAGAAGATGTACCAAAAATTGATAAAAGTTTTACAGACATCGAATTTGATGATATTTAATGTACTTCATCGACAAACGAAAGTTAAAAGCCTTGAAATGTGAAAGTTTCGAGGTTTTTTTATACCTTTAAAAAAAATATTTACAAATGACCAAAATAAATTCTGTCTTCAACATTTTATATTTGAAACTTTTATCAGAAAAAACCAAAAAACGAGCTGAAGTTTTTTTTGTTACAATTGCAATAATTAGTTTTTTATTGCATTTAACTATTATTGCACTTGTAGATTTTAATCTTATTTTGGTCAATGATTATTCTAAACTTCTCAACAATCCAATAGCTGCAATTTATACGCCATTCTCCTTTATCTTAATTTATGAGGTTTATTTATTGGTTTATTATTTGCCGAAATCTACCACCATTTATATAGGGAAACAATATGAAATTATTACTTTAATAATAATCAGAAGAATTTTCAAAGACCTTACAAAACTTGAATTTAACGTTAATTGGTTTAGTTCTAAAACAAATTTGAATTTTACGTTAGATATAATTGCAACAATTGTACTTTTTTATATGATTTTTATTTTTTATAACCTCAACAGAAATAATGAGATAAATCAATCAAAAATTCAAAAAACCATTGACATAACAAAATTCATTGATCTTAAAAATATATTTGCTGTAATTTTAATTCCAATTTTTTTATCAATGTCAATCTACAGTTTAGGACATTGGGTTTACGAAAATTTCTTTTCAATAAGTCTAATGGTAAATAAAATAAAGGATATTAACAAAATTTTCTTTGAGGAATTTTTTACCGTTTTGATTTTAATCGAAGTGCTACTTTTATTATTCTCATTTTTACTTTCAGATAAATTTAGTAGAGTAATTAGAAATTCTGGTTTCATAATATCTACTATTTTGATAAAATTATCTTTCGGAACCGAAGGAATTCTAAATACTATTTTAATAGTTGTTGCAGTGAGTTTCGGTGTAATTATTTTGTGGATTCACAATAAATACGAATTGATTGAAGCAAAAAAAGTTTCTAGTTTAGAAGGTTAGCTAATTTTAAATTTATTTAACTAGATTATAAAATATTCTAACTTAAAATGACAAAATGCTATTTTTTTTGTAATTTGGTCAATCTAATACAAAACAACTAAATGACCATTTTTCACATTAGCGCAGAATGTTATCCAGTTGCAAAAGTTGGCGGACTTGCTGATGTTGTGGGTGCGCTTCCTAAATACCAAAACCACTTGGGACATGATGTCAAAGTAGTTGTTCCTGCTTATAACAATAAGTTTACCAACGAAAATAAGTTTCAAACTGTTCATCAAGGAATGCTGAAATTGGGTTTGTTTCAGTTTTCCTATTCTATATTAAAAGAAAAAACTAACAAATTGGGTTTTGAACTTTATTTGATTTCAATTCCTGACTTGTTCAATCGTCCAGAGGTGTATTCGTATGAAGATGATACCGAACGTTTTCTTTCATTTCAAATTGCATTTTTGAATTGGATAACCGAAACCAATCAAAATCCAGCTATTTTGCATTGTCACGATCACCATTCGGGTTTAATTCCTTTTATGGTTCAAAATTGTTACAATTACAAGCATTTAAAGACAACTCCAACTGTTTTGACCATTCATAACGGACAATACCAAGGTTGGTTTGGCTCAGATAAATTGAATTATATTCCCGCATTTGACAATTACAAAATGGGGTTTTTAGAATGGGGCGGCACCATAAATCCTTTGGCATCAGCTATAAAATGTGCTTGGAAAATCACAACCGTTTCTCCAAGTTATTTAGACGAAATTAGCAACAATGCCAATGGTTTAGAAAATTTATTACGCTTTGAAAGACCAAAGTCTGTTGGTATTTTAAACGGTATCGATACCGATGTTTGGAATCCGAAAACAGATGAAATGTTGGCTAAAAACTACAGTTTAGATAATTTTAAAAAAGGAAAATCAGACAACAAGAAATTGATTTGCGAACAATTCAATTTAGATCCAAACAAACCACTATTTGCTTTTATTGGAAGATTGGTTGGCGAAAAAGGAGCTGACTTATTAGCCGAGATTTGCAGTGTAGCTTTAAATAACAATCTACAAGAAATCAATATTTTAATACTAGGTTCGGGAGATTCGAATGTAGAAAATAATTTGCAAAGTATGCAGTATTTCTACAACGGAAATTTCAATTCATATATTGGATACAACGAAAAATTAGCGCACAATATTTATGCAGGAGCCGATTTCCTTTTAATGCCTTCTCGCGTTGAACCTTGTGGTTTGAACCAAATGTATGCTATGCGTTACGGAACCATTCCGATCGTGAGAAGAACAGGTGGATTAAAAGACACTGTTTTAGATATTGGCGATGGCGGATTTGGTATTTGCCACGACAATACTAGTGTTTATGATGTAAATTATTCTATCACAAGGGCTATTGATTTGTTTAATGACAAAGAAAAATTTGATTCCGTAAGGCACGTAGCCATGCAAATTGACCATTCTTGGGACAAAATTGCAAAAGAGTATATCACCGTTTACCAATCCCTAAAAAACTAAAAAAAAATGAATAAATCAACATTAGCAATTATTCTTGGTGGCGGACAAGGTTCTCGTTTAGCACCACTGACCGAAAGTCGTTCAAAGCCAGCTGTGCCGATTGCCGGAAAATACAGATTGGTAGACATTCCGATTTCAAATTGCATTAATTCCGAAATCAAACGAATGTTTGTTTTAACGCAATTCAATTCTGCATCATTGAATCAACATATTAAAAACACATATCATTTTAGCCATTTTAGCACGGCTTTTGTTGATATTTTGGCAGCAGAACAAACGCCCGACAATCCAACTTGGTTTCAGGGAACTGCCGATGCGGTTCGCCAATGTATGAACCATTTTATGAACCACGATTTTGACTATGCTTTGATTTTATCTGGTGATCAATTGTATCAAATGGATTTTAATGAAATGATCAAAGCACATGAAAAAAGCGGTGCAACAATCTCGATTGCGACTTTGCCTGTCACGGCCAAAGAAGCCCCAGAATTTGGTATTTTAAAAACTGATGAAAACAACTTTATTGCTTCTTTTATAGAAAAACCAAATGCCAGTTTATTGCCCGATTGGACTTCTGAAGTGAGCGACGAAATGAAAGCCGAAGGCAAACACTATTTAGCATCAATGGGGATTTATATCTTTAATCGGGAATTGCTTTTGGAAATTATGTCGAACCCAAATACAAAAGATTTTGGAAAAGAAATCATTCCGCAAGCCATTGGAAAAGAAAAGATTTTGAGCTATCAATATGAAGGATATTGGACGGATATTGGAAATATAGATTCTTTTTTTGAGGCCAATTTAGGTTTGACCGACGACATTCCAAAATTCAATTTGTTTGATAATTCGAGTAAAATTTATACACGAGCGCGTGTATTGCCACCATCAAAAATTACTGGCGCATCAACTATCGATAAATCGATTGTAACGGAGGGCTGCATCATTAACGGTGCCAAAATTGACCATTCTGTGGTCGGAATAAGAAGTAGAATCGGATTTGGTTCTACGATTGCCAACTCTTACCTAATGGGAAATGATTTTTATCAAAACATGGAAGAAATACGCACCAATATTCAAAAAAAAATCATGAACATTGGTATTGGCGACCGTTGTTTCATTAACAATACCATTGTGGATAAAAATTGTAGAATTGGAAATGATGTTAAACTAAATGGCGGAAAGCATTTAGCAGATGTAAACACAAAACTTTATACCGTTAAAGACGGCATTATTGTGGTGAAAAAAGGAGCAGTTTTGCCGGATGGTCTCGAAGTTGGATAATATTTGAAACTTATTAGCACAAAAAAAATACATTTAAAATTACTTTAAAAGTGTTTTTTTTGTGTTTTTGAACCATTTTCTTTACCAGATTTAAATTATACCTGACAATTACAATCTCTTAAAAAGACTTTTCTTAATCATACTGAAGGTGCGGTTTACAAAGTGGTAAATTTCAAATTTAGTACAAATCCTTATCCAAAGTATAATTGATCATTTGCAGATAGTTCGGAGAAACAAAAAACGAATTTTATAATCTTACCTAAGTGAAATGATTTCAATTTTCATGTAGGGATAGTAAGGTAATGTTGACAATTTTTTATCCGCATCTGATGAATCATTGGCCATTAAAACCAAGTAAATTCCAGCGGTATCACCTTTTATATAAGAAGCCAAAAGCGTTCCATTGTCCTCCCACTCTTTTATTACTTCTTGTTCTCTAGGTAACAATTTCATTCTTGTTTCATCGCTTATCCCTTGTAAAAGGATATCAATCATAAATTTTTTCATAAACTGTTTTTCATTTTGCTTTTGCGTAACTATTTTTCAGTGTGTTATGTTTTAAATATTGTCAAAATTATCTTTTGATAGCATTTCAAGTTATCGCTTTCATCTTTTCGTGGCTAGGAGCATTTGCGAATTTATTAACACCAACCTTAGATTAAGCACTGAAAATTAAAGTTACAAAACAAACTTTAATTTAAGAACGAAAACACCAATTTCTTACAAATACTAGGAGCTACTATTTTTATGCTTTAATGTTAAATGCTCTACCGGTAAGTAAACAGAAAAAGTTGCACCTTCTCCCTGAATTCCCTGGGCCTCAATGTAACCACCATGCAGTTCTGCGATTTTTTTGCAAATTGATAACCCGATACCAGTTCCTACAAATTCCGTTTGGCTATTTAAACGTTGGAAGATTTTAAATACTTTTTCTTCATAAGCTGCGTCAAAACCTATCCCATTGTCTTTTACAATAATTTTATAAAATTTTTGAGATGGAAAGTTGTTTTTTTCACTAATCAGCTTTTCACCAGAAATATTTATTACCTGACTTACATCGGGCCTATTAAATTTGATCGAATTGCTAATTAAGTTTAAAAATAATTGTCTTAATTGAAATTGTATCCCAAGGACTGTTGGTAAATTGTAAAGATGAATGGTAATGTTTTTCTCTTCGATACTTTCCTTCAAATCTAATAGAATTCCTTCAATAATTTCATTTAAGTCTACCGGATCGAGCTTCTTTTCTTCATTCATCACTTTGGAATAGGTAAGCAAATCATCAATTAAAACCTGCATCTTACTAGCAGATTTTTGCATTTTTACAACATTATCTTTAACCGAATCTGGTATTTTCGCACCATCTTTTTCAAGGATAATAGAACCATAAACCTGAATTTTACGAAGGGGTTCTTTCAAATCATGTGTACTGATCCAATGCAGATTTGCCAATTCGTCATTAGCTTTTTGCAATTTTTGATTCAAGTTTAAATATTTTTCTTCTTCTGCTTTTAAATCGGCTAAATGCAGTTGACATTGTATCGCTCCTGTAATGGCATCAGCTTCTTTAAGCTCTGGGGTTTTCCATTCTTTGCTGGTAAGTTTTACAGATTCTTTCCAAATTTCAAATGATTTTCGGGGAGTAAGCATTAAATTTTCTTTGTTCTTCTGTACTGCTTTAGACGGGTCGCCTGCCCAAATAATGTTCTTTTCTACTTCTCGTCTTGTCCATACAATGCAATTTTTATTGTTATCACTTAACGGAAAATACACGACTCCAGCAATGGAATTGGCGATTTGTGTTGCCCCTTTGTAGTGTTGGTGCAATTGATCGGTATTGAAACTCTGATTTCCTTTTTCTGATTTTAACCAATTAATTAAATCATCCATCTCCTGCTCGCCAGGCAAAATGCCCTCGGAAAAATTCTCTTCATTATGATGCAGCATTACTCCATCTGCGTTGATCAAATCTTTGAGCTTTGAAAGCGTGCTTTTTTGTGTAAGCGTGTGGGGATTATTGATCAATAGATTTTGAAAATCTACTACTTTTTTTCCGGTTTCTTTTGATAGTTCAAAGTCATCTGCTGCTTGGCGCACATCTATTTGCGAAGAAAGAAATATGCCCTGAAAATGGGCTGCAAGTCTGATGTGATAGGGAATATGTTTGGGACTATTGTGATGGCAAGAAATTAAACCCCATAATTTGTTATTATGAATTAATGAAATTACAAAAGTGGCACCCACTTTCATATTCTGTAAATACTCAAGGTGAATGGGCGATACGCTCCTTAAATTAGACAAACTCAAATCTAGATCATTGTTATTTGCTTCATCATTGATAGTAAAAACAGGAACCGGTGTATAATTAACATTTACTAACATTCTCACCAAATTTCGCAAATAAAGCCCTCTTGCTTGAGAAGGAATATCTGTGTGTGGATAATGCAAATTTAAAAAAGGATCAAGGCCTTGCTCTTTGCTTTCGGCAAATACTTCCCCATTGTAATCTTTATCAAAGCGGTAAATCATCACCCTGTCATAGCCCGTAATGGTTCTGGTTTCATCTGCAATATCTTGGCAAAGACTTTGAAGATTATCTGCCCTTTCGGTGTGATAGGCAAATCGTTTCATTTGTATAAAAAGATCTGGTAAATCCAATTTAACTTCTGCAAAGGGCTCGAATTCAAGTACAATTACTTTATCGCTTTTGTGTGCAGTTACATGAAAAGTTTTTTCATTATAATTTAAAATAAAGGGACGTAATAAATCATCTGAAAGTTCAACAAACTGTTGTTGAATATTTGTGATGTCTTCCTTACTAAAAATTGTTGCAAGATTTTGACCAAGGAGTTCAATGTGTGTTTTATTCAAAAAGTCGGTGCAGTTTTCACTACAAAAAGTCACCGTAAAATCGGCCTCCGTTACGGCAAGTAAAAAACCATGTGGTTGTATGGTGCCGGGAATATGTATGGCTTCACTTTCGCAATTAAGCAAGGTTGCTTTAAAATCATTGGCAATACTATTAATTTTCATATGCTAAAATATTTTCTTTGTTGTTGCTTAATAAGTCATCCATGATTTTAAAGGTAGCGATGGCACCTTCTATTATTTGTTGCTCCTCCTGCGTTGATTGTGGCAAAGCGGTAAACTGCTCTAAAAATGCTTTCCACATGCTGCCGGTTTTTTGTTGGTAGCCCGAAAAATAGGCACTGTTGCCAATGCTAGTCGCCATTTTTTTTTGCAGGTGTTTTACAATTATTTGCCCACCAAGCGTTGATCCTTCTAAAACGTATAATGCGCCTGCTGACGCATAAACATCAGGATATGTATCTCTAAAAAACACTTCGCTAAGTAGTGTATTATTAAAAATATTACTAGCCGCTTTCAAATCCTCTTCTATAAAATGTGCTTTTTTCCTGTCGTTGATATTTAAAAAATGCTGATCTAATTCAGGATAAACATAGCGCTCAAAACCTTTTACAAAGCCGTACAGTCGGGTAAGGTAAGTATGGTAAATATTTTCATCAACATTATCGCCTAATAAAGCCACGGACAAGTTATTTCTCTCCAGCTGTTTATGGCATTCCGCTGTGGAAGCTCTTAAATTTTGTATAAACATTTTTTTTTTACAGCATTAAAATTATTTAAGCGCATCCCATTCCATTTGCAAGCATTTGGAAAGGATCTCTTTGAAGGTACTATAGCTGTTTGGCTTTTGCAAATAAAGATCTGCTCCTAATTTATAAACATCTTTGGTTTGCTCTCGGTACGAGGAAGTAGAAAGAATAATAATTTTTACAGATTTCCATTTGTCGTTGCTTCTGATTTCATTTATACATTCAAAACCAGTTTTGACAGGCATGTTTAAATCTAAGAAGATAAAGTCTGGATGTTGTTGTGCCGTTTCCAATTAAAGACATCAGCTCGAGTCCGTTTTTGGCTACAGTAACGCTGATACTTGATGAAATTTCCGAAATAATATCCGTGAAAAATGCAATATCATCAATGTCATCTTCGGCTAAAAATACATTTGTTTTCATGATTTGTGTGTGTTATACATTCTGTATTCTGGTTTAAAACATCAGCTAACTAGTATGTACGAGCTACTCTATCGCGAGTATACAAATCAAATTGGTTAGATTGTCGCTACTAAGTAGCGCATTTCGGTCTTCAAATATATACAAAAAAATCGAGCTTTAGTCACGTTTATAAATGCTGTGATGATTGTTGTGCTTTTATGTTCAAGCAATTACTCAATTTTAGTGTTTGCTTTCAAAACCAGCCAAGCATAAAAAAACCGATTTGCGTTTCAAATCGGTTTTATTAGTATTGATGTCTGCTTAAAATAGTGAACGTTCCGGCGCTTGGCGAGGTTGCGAACTTCGGAACCGTTAATTTTTCAATAAGATACTATTTCTTACGGAACGCAAACCTGAATTTACCACAAAATTCGCACCCGAGCGATAGCGAACTGACGAAGTAATTGCGAGAAATATTATATTTTTCCCAATCATTGGGAATTTAAAATATTTTTTGTATATTTGTTCGATAATTCACGTTGGATAAAATGATGACACAACTACCTTACACAAGTGATAATATCACTTTGATACAAGATTTTCTAGATGAAACTAGAAAAAGAATTTCGGCTGGAGTTGAAATTACGTTTACACAAAAAGCAAATAATGAATTAGAAGATTTAGTATTAGATTTTGATATTGATGTACAAGATATCGAAGATGCAATAGAAAATCTTACTCCGGATAATTATTATAGAGGTATTGATCCGTCTGGGAAAGCTGATTTTGAAGTTTGTGCTTTTTGCACAACTGTAGGAGAAGATAATGTACAAATTTATTTAAAATATGGATTAGAAGTTAATGGATTACAAATTCTATTATTTTCAAATCATGTTCCAGATTATCCAATGATACATCCTTTTAAAAATTGAAACTATGGAAAATAAAAAAGTATTATTAAATAGAGAAAATAAAATTACTGAAGAGTTACAAGCTACTGCTTATAAAAAATATAAAGGTCTTAATTTAGATTATATTGAGGTCTTTTATGTAGATTATGAAGTAAATGAAGACACTGGACTAATAAATAGAGATAAAACTACTAAGCATTATACTAAAAAGCAAATTGAGCGCAATATAAAAGCTCTTAAAAATGCTTATAATATAGCAAAAGGAGCTGCTTCGCCTTTGGAAATTATTAATTTTAGAAATAAATATCAAATTTCCGCATCTACATTTAGTATAATCTTGGGTTTTAGTAAAAATACTATTTCTAACATTGAAAATGAAGGTATTACTTCACTTCCAAGTGGAAGATTAATTAAAATGTGTTTAGAAAATAAAAATATTATATATCAATACCTTCAATTATCCGATGATATTGATAAAAATAAAAAAGTAGAGATTTCTAGACGTTTAATGGAAGAAATTATATAATTTTTTATTTTCATCATTTATAACGGATTCTAATTAGAGTCCGTTTTTGGCTACCGTAATGCTGATACTTGATGAAATTTCCGAAATAATATCCGTGAAAAATGCAATATCATCAATGTCATCTTCGGCTAAAAATACATTTGTTTTCATGATTTGTGTGTGTTATACATTCTGTATTCTGGTTTAAAACATCAGCTAACGTTTTGGGGCTTTGCGAAGGCTGGGATTAGAAGTACGAATGTTCAAATTTAGCACAATGTTCATTAGTATTCCAAATATTCAAATTAGCATTGAAGCCCAGCTTTTGCAAAACCCTTGTTGTAGGCAGGCCTTTTTTGTTTATGCTTGTAATATTTTTGCACCTTTTGATTGGTTATGATAACTACATAAAAGTTCACCATTATCAAGAATTGATTTTCCACCTTTTGCATGCGGAATTACATGGTCTGCTTGATAATTTGACCAACTTACTTTGGCTTCATTCTCTGGTTTACCGTCTCTTAAACATTGTTGGCAATAACCTTTTCCTTTTCTGTATATAATTATTCTTTCTAATTCTGAAAATGCTCTTTTACTATCTTTTTCAACTAATTCAATATTATTTGCTTTGGAATATTCAAACATTATTTGACGCATTATTCTATCTCTAATCTCTAAATCACTTTCTCCTTGTTGTCTATTATTGCTAAAAGTTAGCATATCATGGTCAGTTGAATCATCAAATGTTTTCCATCTCTCATGAAAATAATAAATAAACTCTCTAATATGTAAACGAGTTTTTTCATCTATCACATAATATTTTCTCAAATGTCTTATTAACATGTATGTTGAAATAATAAAATACTCAATTGAGAGCTCTTTTATCCCTGATTTTTCATCTAACATTGGGTCATCTATAAAAATATCATCAAAAGTTTTCAAATTTTGTAAAACAGCTATTGCAACATTATTCTGTTCAAATGATTGATTTCCAATACCATCTTCTTGTTTGGAATTATTTATATATTCCTCAATTTTTCTGTCACTTAAATCACCATAACCATTTGCTTGTTCGATTAATAAAAATCTTGCCATAAATTGCAAATGCTTCATTCTAGTATTATCTACATTTAAAAGGCAAAAAAAGTGTTTTTTGTCAGGATTACTATCAATAGGTTCGTATTTGTCATAATCAAATGTTTGGTCATCTGCATACTTAACTATAAAGTTTCTAGTTAAGCTGGATAATTGAGCATGAGCAACTTCCATATAATTTAAAGATTCTCCCTGTTGTAATCTCCAAAAGATTTCTGTTGCTATAATTTGGTGTTTAACATTATTTGGTTCCTCAATATTTTTGATAATGTCAGCTTGGTATTTAAGAGACTTATCAATGAATTTTCTAACATCTGTGTCCAAATCTTTATAATATGCACCTATTAATGTCTTATCAATATCAGCTAATGATTTAGGAAGTGGATATTCATTGTCAAAAAAATCTTGAACAGTTGTAATTCTTTGTTGACCATCTATGATTTCATTAATTGTCCTGTCAGCAGAAAGCCGAACTTCTCGAATAACTAATTTTGGAATATAGAATCTTCTGAACAAGCTATCCATTAAAGATTGCTTTTTCGCTTTTGACCAAACTGCCTTTCTTTGATATGGAGGTCTAGTTACATAGTCTTCTCTATATTCAAAAAAATCTTTAATACTTATATCTGTCGGAACTATTGTATATTCTGATTTTGGGTTAAATGCCATTTTATTATTCTTTAAATTTCACGTGTTTATTGTCTCTGTGGCTTGCCTACAACTTGTATATAGGCGAAACAAACCTTCGTATATACACCCAATTTGGGATAGATTGGCGAAGGTTTGTTTCGCATTTTAGTTACCAAATATATAAAAAAACTACTTACTCTTCAAAAATGCTTTAATCGCTGCAACACTTTTGCTTTCAAAAAAATATTTAAAAAAAATATGTTAATTTTTATTTCGAATAAGAAAATTTATTATTTTTAACATATTATTAATTATTAAAGTCCCAAAATTATGAGTAACATTAATGAAAACAGATTAAATTTTGTGTTTACTGCTGCAGACATCACATTGATGAACACAAGTGCCAATGCAATTTTGGCAAAAATGCCAGCCAATTCTTCGCTTTCTGAAGATCAACGTGATAGCTACAATGCCATTTCGGTTGAAAACAAAGTATTTTGTGAAGAATGTTTAAGCGAAGCCCAATCTACCGGAACGGGCATTGTTTCGAGTTATATCAACCTTCCAAATCTTGCCAACGATTTAACGCTTAACTCGCAAATGGCTAGTCTAGAAGGCACGTTGTCGAACTTGTTGCAAAGAATAAGAGATATTAGACGGGTAACCGGGCACGAAGGCTATAAAGCAAGTAACGCTATTTATGGCGACTACGGCAGAGCTGCAGAAGCTGGAATCGACAATGCCAAATCAGGCTATGATCGTTTGAAAGTGCGTTATGAAGCGCAAGGCAATGGCGGCAGAGAAGCAGATACAGTATTATTATAACTATTTTTTTTCTCAACCCATGAACCCGATTTTTATCGGGTTTTTTTTATGTCTGAAAAACAACTTAAATTAGAGCAATTAAATTATAATAATTATAC
>Ga0209551_1000163_pt1 | contig 22764 bp, 20 predicted proteins | sample LauGreSuBDMM15SD_2_FD_187568 | JGI IMG/M metagenome (GOLD analysis project Ga0209551, IMG submission 187568) | Freshwater lake microbial communities from Lake Michigan, USA - Su13.BD.MM15.SD (SPAdes) (version 3) | ecosystem: Environmental > Aquatic > Freshwater > Lake | place: Lake Michigan, USA... | reverse complement strand
GAATTTAATAATATCGATGATTTAAACGGGTTAACTATATTGAGGGAACAATTATTATCAGATAACAAATATGAAGAAATAAAAAAGTTTTTACCCGAATTAAAGAAGACTTATAGTTCATCATTAATGACAAGCCTCCAAAAAAATGCTGATAAATCTCAAAAATGGCCTTTATTAAATTTGGTAAGACAAATCTTAAGTAGTCATAATTATAAAATGGAACCAATAAGAAAATCAGATGGGTATACATTAGAAGGTGTAAAAAAATATAAACGATACTTTTTAATTAATAAAAAATCAAAAACTAATTCTACAAATTTAATAAAAAAAATTGAGTTGGATTTATATGATGATAATGGAGATATAAAAGAAGCCATAGACAAAAATTTATTTCAAGAACAAGATGCTGTATGAAGAGAGAAATTCTAATGACTTAAATGTCAATGTCATTAAAGAATCGTATGTAGTAAATACAGTTTTATCAGTTATTAACAATGATATTGAAAGTGGTGATAATAGTAATAGTAATAATAATAATAATGATAAGATTCTAAAAGGAATTTTAAAAAGATCTAACGATCTAGAAGATGAAGACCGTGCTAGTTTGCTAGTTTTAAAAATGTGTACAACCTTATTTATGATTATAATACTTACACCAATAATTGTTTGTGATATATATTTTGGATTTAATGACACTTCTTGTATTAATGAAACACCAAACGCATTTAACTATACAATGAAATTGTATTTATTAGTTTCAGGATTTATGTCATTATCGTGGTTGCTAACTATAATTTTTATAAATTGTTCATTATCAATCGACAATGATAATTCAATATCATTAATTTGTATAAAGTATATCGGAGTAATTGTAGTATTATTCAATTTAATTTGGAATATACTAGGTGCTATAACATTTTGGGGTTTAATCTATAAAGAAGAAATTTGTGACTCAAAGATTACAACATACATTTATGTATCTCTTATTATAAAATTAGTTAGCAGTCTATTTGAACTGACACGAAAATCAAAAAAAAATGAATAAAAAGCGAACTTATAAATTAAAAAAAAGAAATAAAAAAATTTAATTAAATATCTCCGTCTCAAGTTTTAATTCATTTTTATTTCAATTATTATTGAAATAAAAAGGAATAGATACCTTTTAATTTTAGTTAAGTAGATTTACAAGTTAATAAATTAATTAGAAACAGACGTGAATTTTTTACTGAGATGTCCAGCAGGATAGCCTAATTTTGTTTCGTATTCAGTAATCATACGAATCATGTCGAACCATCGTTGTGATGAGATGTTAGGGGTAATGAGGACATCCATAGTTGCTTTTTGGAGCTTAAATTCAAAATTATTGACGCCAATTGGGTGTATGATATTGATGCTGATATTATCAGAAGGAGATGCTGCGTATTTGTTAAACTGCTCTGCGACGATGAGTTCTGATAGTAGAAATCTATTAAATGAATTGTCATACCAGTAATCAAACTCGACATAAGTGTCGCCAGTATCCATATCATCATAAATAGCGAAAACCTTTCCGATATAGGTTTCCATTTTGTGATGAATGAAGTCGATACATACGGCAAGATCGAGTTTGGCAATGCGTAACATTGGTGGTTTCTCAGTCATGCGTTTCTGAGATACCTCGACATTAGATACAGCAAAGGAAGTTTTCCGAGGATTGATAAACTGAGAAGTGAAGTGAAACATTTTAGATTGATATTGATATCTGTAAGCGCTAAGAATGTGTATATAATTATTAATATATAAAGTATTTCAATTTTATTTAATATTACATCTTTTTTACATTTCAAACACCGAATAAAAAAAGAGGTTTCCTTCATTTTTATTTTTTATATAAAGTTTTTCTCATTTTTTCTTTTTGGTCTGTCTGTGTAATTTTACAATCTATTTATATTTCTAACTTTAATTATTCTTCGTGATGGTTTTAATAAACATTTTGTAGTAGAATTTTGTTTCCTATTTATATATAAATTGACTCCAGCAACAGTATTTTCACAAAATAAATCAACTACTTGTATCATAGTAGTTGTTGTTCCAATAACCACTGAAAATACCCAGTATCCTTTTACTCTGTAAGTAATTACGTCGTCTAAATTTACATTAACGATATTAACACGTTCGCCATATTCAGGCAGTCCAGTCATTAGAGCAAATTTATTAGCAGTTGTCATTTTTGTTGTCAATCAGGTCAAATTGAAATATTTATAACTTACAATCTAAAATAAAAAGTATTTCAATTTTATTTATTTACTAGCTTCATTATGGTAACTAAAAATTTATAATGTCATATGTCGTAGGACCAGATAGCTAAAAAGTCGGCACAATTTGGTAACCGAATTAGCCGTCCGATATAGGCGAATATGTAATAAATGAGTTATAAATTAAATCAAGATAAAGGTTTGACTCCACCTTTCCAAAGGTGGAAGAATTATAATTTTTAAGTGAAGTGTAAAATAGGTGTAAAAAAAAAAAAATTGAAATACTTTTAGTAAGTAATAAGAAGAGTATAAAATAATAAATCGATCAAGTTTCAAACAATTAAAATGTCAACATCAATGATGAATTTCGAATCAGCGGTCTATGTGAATGAGCAATTGAATAGATTAATGGTGAATGCGGCTCAAGATTTGGCTCAACGTTCAATCAAGGCATGCGCTTCGCATTACAATTTCGACGCCGAGGAAGCCCAAAGACTCCTAGGCCTAGTGAATGTGAAGCTGAATCGTGCGAAGCCTGTTGATTTGAAGGGAAAGAAGGAGAAGGTAACTGTCGCCAAGGCAGCCTTCCCTATGCCCTACAACGGTGAATTCAACGATGCCTGCTGCTTTGCTCTGCGCCAAAACAGTGGTCTCTATACCCAATGCCAAGCTGTTCGCAAGGGCGATAAGGGTTCGCCCGACGGCTTAGCTCACTTCTGTAAGCAATGCCAAGTTCTGGCTGACAAAACAGAGGGCGTTCCCGAGTATGGTACCATTCAGATGCGCCAAGCAGTTGGTATCTTTGAGTACACCGATCCCAAGGGCCGCAAGCCTGTCGCGTACACCAAAGTCATGAAGAAATACAAAATTGATCAAGAAAAAGTGCTCGAGGAGGCAGGTAAGTTTAACGTTCAGATTAACGCTGAGCATTTCGTAGTCGCTGAAGTCGATTCCAAGCGTGGTCGTCCATCTTCACAGAAGGAGAAGGCGCCTAAGGAACCAAAGGGAACCAAGGGTCGCCCTAAGAAGGCCAAGAAGGTGCTCCAAATTGAGGGAGATGATGATGATCTCTTCGCTAGTCTTGTCGCTGATGCGAACAACAATTCTGGTGATGAAGCAGTTATCGCTCCCAAGACCAAGAGCACTGAAGGCAAGAAGAAGGGCAAGTCCGATGAGGAGAAGGAAGCCGAGCGCCTAGCTAAGGAAGCTGAAAAGGAAGCCAAGAAACTCGCTCTTGAGAATGCTAAGGCTGAAAAGGAAGCCAAACTAGCTGCCGAGAAAGCTGAAAAGGAAGCCTTAGCGAAGCAAAAGAAGGAATCCGAGCGTCTAGCTCGTGAAGCCAAGAAAGCTACCGAAGAAGCTGAAAAGGAAGCCAAGAAACTCGCTCTAGAGCTCGCCAAGAAGGAGAAGGAGGAGAAGTTGGCTGCTGAGAAAGCTGCCAAGGCACAGGCACAGCAGACTAAGACCAAGAAGGCTACCGAAGGTAAGGCTGCTCCTAAGGCTGCTGAGGATGAGGAAGAGCCTGATGTTGTCAAGAAAATCGAGTTCGAAGGCAAGAAGTACCTCAAGTCGAAGAAGAGTGGCATCATTTATGACTACCAAGAGTATGTCAAGAATGGTGAGCAAGTCATGGTCGGCAAGTGGAACGAGTCTAAGAACAAGATCGAATTCAACAAGGCAGCCGATGAGGAAGAGGAAGAGGAATACGATATGTAAACCAAAGGTGACTTATAAAAAAAAATAAAAAATAAAAAGTAGTTAGCATAGCATATATTTAAATTTAACATGTAATCTTAATTAATTAAAAAATTTAAAGGGCTTCCAATAAGGAAGTCTTTTTTCACGTATCATAATACTTGTTGCTGCCTGCTGCTGCTACTGTATAAGTTTTATACCAGGCTATTAAAATAGCCGAAGGTGTAAGGTAACTCTATACCAATGGCAGAGAGATACCTGCTGACTGCTGCTCTTAGACAATGGTAGAGGCGAACCAGTATAAAAAATATAAGTCATACGTCAAGTGACATATGAGTTATAGTAAATTTATAAGCCAACGGTTACTTAGGAGAGGGTTATATAGGTTAAATGAATGAATCTTCTTCCCATTTACATTCTTCGTCATCAGATGAGTAGTATATTGTTATACGATGTGTGTTCTCATCTCCATAATATAAACCACTCTCAATATCATGTCTATTATTAAAGTTAAATATAGGATGAATTATGACAAATTTTTTAGAGCAATTCTTTCTCTCGAATGTAGAGAGAATGGAGGTAATAATATTATTAATGAATTCCATTGAATCAAGTTGATGATTGTTAATTAGTTATTATTCTAATTAGTAACAAAATTTTTTGTTTCAATTTTAATTTAAATACTAATAAATATTTTCTCCAAGGCTCCAGCCGAGCCAGAGGCTTTGCTCTACAAGAATAATTATAAATTATAATGGTATAATTATTCGTCTTCCTTATCAATAAAAACTTGCTTGGAAATATTTTTAATAATTTTTTCTTCTTTTTCATAATCATTATCACCATTACCTCCCATGGATTCAACAACAATCTTATTGTATTGGTCAGAGAATTTAGAAGAATATTTATTATAATCAGGATGTATTTCTTTAAATTTAGGTATTAAATTTTGATTTTTACAAGCGACTTTTCTAACAACTTTGTGTAATTTCTTTTTCTCTTCATCTTTTTCCCATTTATCTTCATCTTTGATATACATAGTTTCTCTCTTCTTATCAGTACAATGAACAGGTCTTTTGTTAACATCTAGCTCCTTAAGATTCTGAACAATGATATTAGAGATGCCTTCTACGTAACCAATCTCTCCAACCTTTTCTAAATCAGATAATTGTAATTTAATTGAATCAACAAAATCCATAATATTCATGGCATCTTTACAGGTTTCATTTAAGAAGAAATTAAGATTAAATGCTTTGTTATGAGAATTAGTAGTAGTATTATGGGAATGATTAGTAGTTCCATTTTTAAAAACTTCCATAATCATATTTTTAAGTTCAGAACTGTCCTTGATTAATGCCAACATTAATTCTTTATCGGTTATTTCATCTTTTTTGATTTCTTCAGTTTCACTCTGAGAGTATTCTTTTGTTTTACATTTTTGTTTATGTCTCCATAAGCCAGAATTATCTTTATATGTTTTACCACAATTACATTCATGTGGGGTTTTTTGGGTTAAATCCATTGAAAAACATTGCGAAACATTGAAAATATGTTTTTTGGTCTGAATGTGTCTGTTATAATCCTTTTTATTAGATGTTGAGAAGTCACAAACATTACATGAGAAATTTAGGGGTTTTTTGGGGTTAAAATGATTGCTAAACATTGTATATATAAGCAATATAAAAAACCCCTAAATCCTTTTAAATAAAAAATATAAAAAAATTACAATCACAAAATGAAAATTATTTTTTTGGTACTGAGACGCTAATTTTCAATTATGGTCACAGAATTGTATTATTTGGCATAAAATATCCAAGGTTTTGAAAAATGGACAAAATAAATGTCCAAAATTGAAACTGAGAAAAACTTTCCCAACGTTTTTTTTACATTTTATATAATAAATTGAAAAAAGTACTTAAAGAATGAGGCGTCCTTTTGGTAAAAATCGCTAGCAAATTGAAGGCGAGTTTGTAGGCGACTATGGCACTATATTCACTACATAAATGAAGGAAAAAATGGCCACCAAATGGCAGCCAAGTTTAATTTTGTTTTAATTAATTATATACATATAAATTTTTTTACGCAGTTACAGTTGTTTTAGTTTTCTAGTTCAATACATTCACTAGCAATACTACGCTTGCCTTCTTGAACTGCTCCAACATATTTATCTACAGTCATGGTGTCAACCTCTTGCTCATCATCAATAAAATTACACATCTCAAATCTCTCAACATAAACATCCTTAGTCTGACCGATGCGATGACATCTGGCAATAGCTTGGTCTTCAACGGCTGGATTCCAGTGTGGGCTGATGAAATAGATTTCGCTATAATTTTCCTGAAGATTTAAGCCTTCACACCCGGTCTGAATTTGTAAGATAAGAGCTTCATTTTTCTCATTAAGAATATCATAACGCTTGGAATTACTAGTTCTACCGTCAAAAGTAACCACCTTAGTCATGCCACCTGCCTTCAATCTTGAAGCGATTTCATCAATCTCTTCGCGAAAATGACAGAATATAAGCTTTCCACAGTCGTTGTCCTTGCGTTCAAGAATTTTGCCGACAGCATAATCGAGTTTTGAACTATGATCGAAGGCCTCCTTGTAAGCAGAATAATCGCCCAGGAAACCATTTTGAATCATTTTATTAAGACGATTCGCCATCAACTTAGGGTAAATACATGTTTGTCTAGCCCTTAATAGAAGAGCTAATGCTCCGTTACTGAAAGCACCAACAAGGTGTTTACTTTTCTTAGCTGAGACACGACTGAAAGCTAGAGCAGAATGAATCTCTTCAGACAACTCCATTTCCTTGCGGTTATTCCAGTTGACGATATTTTTATCAAGATGTACCTCAGTCATTTGAATACCAGCCTGTTTCTTTGTTCTCTTAAGAATAAATGCTCTAGCCAAAGTGCGTAAATTCTCGCTGTCAGTATAGAAACTAGCAGGTAAGCGAAGCATAGCACATAAGCTGTAGAAATCTTTCTTAGAGTTTTGAACAGGTGTGCCTGAAACAAGCCAACGAATTTTGGCCTGAAGTAGTCTGGCACCGATATACCTGGTAGTATTTTTGTTGCGCAAATGATGTGCCTCATCGAAAATAATGCGAGACCAGGCAACTTTATGAAGCAAAGTAACCGTTTGCTGTTTAATTTGAGCCTTCAAAAGAGTAATAGCACCATAAGTAGTGATAACAATCTTAGCATTGTTTAATTGTTCAAGGTCAATGTCCTTCTTATCCTCACCATGGAAGATAAGAGCACGATGACCAGTAGTACGGTATATTTGTACATACCATTGGTCAATCAGGACAGGCGGTACAACAATAAGCGTTTTCTCAAGAAAATTACAAAGCATGGTACCTATCATCATAATGGTCTTACCTAATCCCATTTCATCAGCGATAAATCCTCCGCGAACCCCACACACTGGGTCAGTTCTAAGCTCATTATTCATTATCCAACGGACACCCTCGAATTGATATTGCTTACGGTCCAGCTTGGTACGGTCCAAGTAGTTACCAAATTGAGCCATGCGGTCCTCAATAGTAGTCATTTTTATAAGCCGAAGGCGACTGTATAAGTTTACGGTTGTTTATAAGTTCACTTTAATAGTTAATTTGATATAGTTATGTACCAATCATTGAATTTTGGAAAATTTCATTCAATTTTTTCTTTATTAAGTTAGGTATAGAGAGAACTAAAAATTTATAAGTATTTGAATAATTGGAGGCTCCCAAAGGTTCTGACTTAACAAAGGCACTGCGTTTCGTCGCCTTATAAATTTTAAGTTCTGTATAAAATGACCGCGAAAAATAAAAATTGAAATACTTTTTGCTTACATGTGTAAGGTATTAATAAAATAAAGTTATCAAGTTTAAAACTACTACTAAGAATGTACCAAGAAGCTATTGAACAAGCCGGCCGTGAGATTAATATCTTCGAATTTGCTCAGTTCTCTCTCACCTGTCCTGGAACCGAGTTCGGTATTCTTCAACCGAATCCTGAGTTGGAGCGCGTTGATGCCGCACTTGCCGCAATGTGTCAGCCTGAAGATGATTTTCCAGTCCTTCCTCGCCCTGACATTATAGATGACTTCAACGCAATCACATTCATTGAAGAAGACCTCCTCGAGAAGGTATTCGAGTTGTATGATGGAGACAGACATCGATTTGACAGCGATATATATCAAGTGGGTAGTCAGTATAACCCATGCCTTAGTCGCAGCTATCACCCAGGTCGTATCTATGGTTCTGGACATTATGGCAGTGCTGAACAAGAGGCAAGATATCAATCCTTCATTCGCGACCCCATTATGGTATTCGAGGTTCTTGACGAGTTTAATAGCCAAAAGGATGAAAAGAAATACCAGAGAGAATGGGATGAACCCGATATATATCCTCATGACCTACTAGTCAACGACGGCCTTCGGCTAGTCAACGACGGCCTTCGGCTAGTCAACGACGGCCTTCGGCTAGTCAACGACGGCCTTCGGCTAGTCAACGACGGCCTTCGGCTAGTTCCCGAGCCATTTATTAGAGCACCAGTTATAAGTTATGAGGCAGCTGTGATTATGGAAGAGGAATTCCATGAAGCCTACTGGGACAAACAATATCAACAGGGGCTTACTCTGGGTGACCTTGAGATGGAAGAAGATGAATATCATGAGAATTGGTAAGGTAAGTGTATAATTGTATATTTGTAATTGTATATTTGTAATTTAATTAAGTAAAATTTATATGGGGGTCCTTAACCCTTTTTTATATTAATTCATAACCCGTATATAAATTTTTAGTAGGCGCATTTAAGTGATTATTTAAAAAAAATTGAAATACTTTTTGAAAACAATCGTAAGTCACTAATAATTCAAGTATCAAAGTTTTAAACTCCTAAAAGATGTCCTACAAGTCTAATGCCAACAAGAAGCCCTTCTGTAAGGTGTGTCACGATGCTGGCAAGAGTGAAGCCGAGTATACCTCCCATTTCGTTCGATCACGTCCTGACAAGAATGGTAAGTGTAATGTTACCTGTCCAGTTTTGGCTGCCACCGAGTGTCGATATTGCTATAACCTCGGTCACACCACGAAGTTCTGTCCTGTTCTTCAGGAGAATGAGAAGCGCTATAAGAAGGAGAAGTCGGTGGCAATTCAATATCAAAGACCCGAACAAAGAGCATATTCTAAACCAATCCCAGAACCTGTAGTCGAAAAGAAGTATTCTGGCGCATTTGCTGCCCTAGGCGATGACAGTGACCAGGAAAATGAGAAGCCTGTGCCTAAAGTAGCAGTACCTGTAGACGAATTTCCTGCTCTACTTGGTTCGAAGAAGGAAGTCACATCAATCGCAAATACTGTAAGTTGGGCTGCCATGGCCGAGAAGCCAGCCGCACCTGTATTAAAGCCTCTTGTCAAGACTACGCCTCAAATTGTCGGCAAGAAATGGGCTGACTATAGTGACAGCGATTCCGAGGAAGAGGAATTCCAATCAGCTCCATTGGTAAGAACTGCCTCTGTTTACAATGCGCCGTGCTACGAATCGAGATCTTCGTATGATGATGAAGATTGGTAAGGTATAAAATAAAAAATAAAAAATAAAAAATCATATTATATATTGTATTGTTTTCTGTAATTTTAATTAAATAAATAAAAAATAAAAGGAGGCTACCCTTTTTTCCTGCTGTTGACTGCTGCTCTAACCATGGGTGGGTTGCTGCCTGCTGCTGCTCCTTAGACGCCAAAAACCCGGCATCTATTATAAGCCAAATTGACGGCGATTTAAGTGGTTAAGTTGAAGGATGGTATGGTTACAGTGTGCTGGCGTGGTTACCGGGTGACAGTGGATCGTCTTCTCTCTATCTTCAATTTTTAAATCTAATTTTTAAATCTAATTTTTAAATCTAATTTTTAAATCTAATTTTTAAATCTAATTTTTAAATCTAATTTTTAAATCTAATTTTTAAATCTAATTTTTAAATCTAATTTTTAAATAAAATTGACAACAAACTATAACACAATGTCTAACTAATAACACCACAAATCAAAGACAATGTCATATCAAATAGATGAAGTTTTATTTAATCCCTCAATGAGTCATGTTTTTATAACAGCAACAAACATGTTATTACCTATAGAAATGATTCCTCTTTTACAAATAAAAAATAATTTGGAAACCATAATGATTACAATATTTGACTCAAATATATATTCAATTCTAGCTATTACGTTAGTTGTTTACACTTTACATAAATTAATAAAGTAGCCAGTTATTCCTCATCCTCTGCTGAAACCTTTTTAGCTTTCTTAACCTTTTCAACACTTCTTAAAAACATCTGATCGTTTAAAGCATATTGAACACAACCATAAGCAAACGAGATGTCTTTAAATATTTCATTACAATATTCTCTCACACCATTAAACTCACCGATAAGTTCATCAAATTTATCTTCACCACTCACAGAATTTTTTAAATTATCTATAATTCTAAATACAATATCAGTAACAGCAGTAATTGACACCTGAATAACCTGTGAAATTTCGTTATTTTTTCTATGTTTTTTATCATTTCTTTGAACAAGAATTTTAAATGTATCTTCATCAATTTCATTACACAAGTACTGTACACGCAACTCCTGATTTTTTTCAAGATAGTTTGTTCTAAATTGTGGCAACTCTATTCTATTATTATGAATTGTGTATCTAATAATGTGAGAAATATGATCAGTTTTATTATTTAAAGAATGGTGGCGCATACTCCAATCATAATTTGAATCATAATTTTTCAAAAACCTTGTATGTTTCCCCCTTACAATAGCATTTCTTAAATGGTCAAATGTAGTATGATTTAATTCTTGACCACATTCAACGTCACCGGCAACGCGAGGCGCTCCTCCATTTTTACGTTGCCATTCATAGAAATGAGGATTATGAATACTAGTTTGAATAGCACCAGTCTTCCAACTAAAAGCAGTATGACATTGTGTACACCACATTTGATCGCAATTTTTAACAACAGTAAAATCAGGTAATAAGAATCTGTTATTTCTATCAACAGACCATCCATAATATGTTCCTTTACCAATAGAGACAACTTGAATACTAGTTTTTAAATAATCCTTATTAGATTTTGTTCCTATACATTTTTTTCTTGGTAAAATTGTTGGTATTTCATGAAGTTTTTCACCAGAAATATTAATAATATATTGATCTTTATAATCTTTTGGTTCACAATTAAATATTACTTCATTTTTTCTCTCTCTTATTCTATAATTTACAATGAAACCTAATGAACGTGCTAAGTTTATAATTTGCTCACTTAAATTTTTATTACTTTGAACAATAACAGCTCGTTTTTCTTTTTGAACGCAACCATCAGTATCAATTAAACCAGCTAATATTTTTAAACGAACATTATGTGAATTCATAAGATATTCTTGTGGAATATGTTTGTTTCCAATTAAATTATATTTTTTAAGAAGGGAAATAAATGGGTTATTTCTATTAATTACTTCAGGTAATTCTTTATATATTTTTCCATCTACGGTTTCTTTTCCAAAACTATAACCTTTTCGTCTAATTCTTAATTTATATTTTGATTCTTGAACAAGTTCAGCATCATTATTTAAACACCAGTTATTAATATAGTCTTTTATTTCAAGATCATTTGAAGCAATTGTTGGTTCTGTATGTGTTCCATCACCAAGCCATAACCCAAGCAAATAAGGGTCTAAATCAATATTTCTCTCTTCATAATTAATTCCAAAACTACTTTTAAAACCAAATAAATTTTTTTTACATGAATTATCAAGTTTTAAATACTCTTCAACAGTTAATAAAATTACTGGTTCCAAATTTAAATTTTTAAGAAAATGTATCGCATTTTGTTTTGCTGTATCAATATCGCAATTTTCAGTAACTTTAAACTGTTTGCTTCTCATGTTTTTTGTATTTCTATCAAACCAAACTATTTTCCAGCTATTTATACTTTGTGACCAAGAAATTGAATCTTCGCAAGTAAATTTAAGTGCTAACGTATGTTTACTATTGACTATATAATTGACGCCATTATTTTGTTGAATTTCATATAAATCATCAACTCCTGATACTAAATTTTGAACAATTCTTTTCTCTCCATCATCACCAATTAGTATATCTCCAACAATAATATCTTGAGACATTTTTGTTGTTAAATTCCACATTAAAATTGGTGTATCTTTTGAGAAACATCCGTCAATTTTAAATATTTTAGTTTGACACTTGGGACATGATTTAGTGTCCTTCGCTAAAAGCTTGGCAGTTTCAACTAATTCAGGGTTACATGTATGCTCACAATCTCTATCAAATCCCTTCAATTCATGACACTCAGGACAGGTCCACTTCTCACAAATACCACATTTCCATTGACTACTTAGAAACCCACGACAATCTTCGGAAGAACATGCTCGCACATAATTGGATACTTTTTTAGAAGATGTATCGAGCTGATTTGTATACAAATTTCTCTCTAACTGTCTCTTTTGAACATATAAATCCTGAATCAAAGTATCAAGAACTGCCATCTCTTTTTTAATATTATCCTTTCGAATTTTTTCTTCGATAATCGGTTGAGTAGCAGGTAATAATGCTTTCTCTTGATCAAATAAAATCTCTTCTAAATGATTCTTAAATTTAGTATTAATAAAGATATTCGTAAATTTCTCTCTAATAAATTTTCTAGACCACTCCTTAGCACAAGTAGGATTCATACATTTTGGTATTGTTTCTGATAGAATATACGTCTCGCAACAAGTTTTACAAGCAGGGAATTCACAATATCCACAACAAATCTTCTCTCTTGTGCTCTTATTATATGAGTCGCAACAAATGTTACAATATTCTTTTGACATTTTAATATAGTTCTTATAGATAAATAATTCTTTACAATATAATTTAATTCAAAAAAAATAAATTGAAATCAATTTTAAATAAAATAAAAAAGAATCATTTTTATATTTTTATATTTATTAGTTAATACCAATTTACATATACTATTTATTTTTAATTTCTAAATAACTTTGACACCACTGAAGTATATCTTGTTCCTCTTTATTAGAGACTATTTTAACATATTCTTTTCTTCTAATTTCTTGCTCAAGACTTTGTTCTTCAACAACAGAATGTCCAATATTTGTTTTAAAGAAATCACTATCAATATGTTGTCCATATCTTGAGTCATCAAATGTTTGTTCATAAAACGCGTCATTAAATTTTCTCTTTCTAGGAATAGAAACAGGTTGAAAATCATCAAGTTCCTCCACTTGAAGACCTCTTGAATTTAATTTAGGTTGGGCTGACATGGTTAAAGTTTACGATTGGTTAAAGTTTACGATTGGTTAAAGTTTACGATTGGTTTAAGGTTTATACAATTTAAATTATTATAAAAAAGTATTTCAATTTTTTTATTATTAGTCATTTATTTATGGTGGGCTGAAAAAAAGGCACCAATATAAATTTTTAGTTACAAAGGTTAATCGTTAATAATAAAAAAAATTGAAATACTTTCTTAACCAAAGGGTATATGTATTAATACATACAGTCATCAAAGTTATAAACGAACGTGAACTATAAAAGAATGAATTCCCACATTGACTTCAGAACGCTTCCCAATAACGTTCCTAGCTTGTGTATCCCTCGTGTGTTCTCGAACTGGACCGAGAGCCGTATTCGTCGTATCTTCGATGACCTAGGTATGGGTGAGATACAGCGAATTGACGTTGTTTCAAAGACCACTGAAAAAGGAGAAAAATTTAACCGTGTCTTTGTTCATTTCAAGCGCTGGTTTGCCAATGAGAACGCAGATATGGCTCGTGAAAGGCTATTAAATGGCAAGGAGATCAAGATTGTGTATGACGATCCTTGGTTCTGGAAGGTGTCTGCTTATCGTGAGGCCAAGAAGAACGACCATCCCGATAGGGAACAGCGTCCTCGTGCGTCAATTCGGTTTGATGATGACCGCGAACAAAGACCTAGCGAAAGACCTCGTGAGCAAGCAGGAAGACCAAGCGAAAGACGCCAGGACAGACCCTACAGAAACGAGAAATCAAAAGAATTTCTTGACAAAGAGCTTGAAAAGATAAATCCAACTATTCCTGATAGCATGAAGATTGATAAAACTTTGGTCCAAGCTGATCTAGGAACAGGCGGTATCGTTTATGACATGGACGTTGTGAATTCTACCAAGAGACGTAAAATCGTCATCAAGAAGGACCCTGTTGTAAAGCCAGTTCCCCTCAAAATCGAGGCTGAGGCAGGTGAACTTAGCGAGTCGGATTGGCTGGATGATGGATTGAGATAGATGAAAAGACGGTAATTATAAAAAATAAAAAGGTATAAATATATTTGAAGTTTAACATGTAATTTAAATTAATTAAAAAAATATAAAAAGGGGTCACCTTTTTTATTGTACAAACTTACAAACATATGGTATATTAAATGTTTTCGCGCACCAATAACTAAATCCGCTGCCATGTTTATAAGCCGAGTATGAAAAAATAGATTTGGAATGTGATAACAAATAAAAGTCAACTAATGTATTTTTAACTTTTTCTTCTTCTAATACGACACCTTCACCGAAATGAGTAATTGGTTTAAATAGTGTTTTGAAGCTAGGGAAATATTTTTGTATAATTTTTTTAACATCATTAGAATCCGATATTAATAAATAATTATTATCCAAATGCTCCAACCGAGCTGTTTGTGTCCATGGCTTTGCTTCATTAATATCATTTTTAATATTATTAATTAAAGTACGAATGTATCCATTAGTAAATATATTTTTTTCTTCTTTTAAATAACTATCGCCAGCCCTTATATGAATAACAGAATAATTATTTTTTGAAATATTTAATCCATCAAGAGTTTGATTAATAATTAATTTCATTTCATTTGTAGGTTCTAAAATTTTTCTCATATATTCTTTATTTTTTTTAGGTATTTCATTAATAGGAAAAGAATTACAAAACATAAAAGAATTTCCATTATATTGTGGAGATTTTACAACATAATTAACGAAATCAGCCATTATATTTTTAATATCTTTTAATGGGTCTTTTATAATATCATTTTCAATAACAAACTCTTTAAAATTATTATTTCTACAACCACTAATTGCTTGTAAAACATTGTTAATCCTCTCTAGATTATGCGTTTTAATAAGAAAAAACTTAGAAATACAATTATTAAAAATAATTTTAGGTTGAAAATTATATGTTTCACAAAATTCTAAAATAAAATAACATCCTCTCAAAAAATCACCCAACCCAGTGCTATTCTCCTTACCAAATTCATATTTACTTTGATAAACATTATTAATAATTCTAATTCCTCTTTTATGAATTCTATCAATATTAAATGGAACTGGTGTATCATTATCCATTTCCAAATCTGTAGTATTATCACGGGATGAATTTTTAATAAATGAAAATGCTGATTCAACATCAAAAATATTTTCTTTAACAGAGTCGGTTAAATCATTAATATATTTGTTTTTGATTGCTTGTAATGCTGTAATTTGTTGAGCTGTTAAGGGAATTTCAAGTTTATTAACATCATCTATTATTCCAGTATTAACACTCGAAGAATCACTTAATTTTATTTCAATATTTGTATTATTATTATGATAAAAATGAATTTTCTCTTTTGATTGTTCAAATGTATCACTAGTATTTTGTACCTTTTTAGAATCAACTTTGTTTTGTAAACTAATACAATTAATTAAGGATTTATTTTCATTTTCTCTAATTTTTTGATTAACGAGTTGTTCTCTTAATATTAAAGATTTTTTGAAGTTTTCAGGTGAGTTTTTGTAAGTAAAATTAATTTTGGAAAACATAATATAAAATTATGTTATTTAAAAATAAAAAATAATTAACTAATATATATTCATGTCAGGAACAACAAAATATGGAGACTCAAGTTTATTCAATAATACAGGTCCAAATAATTCAGCTTTTGGAAATTATGCGGCATATAATAATTTAGATGCGAGTTGTAATACCGCAATAGGATCAAATGCTTTATTTTTAAATACAACTGGAGAACATAATACATCTATAGGTGCTGGTTCAATGTGTAATAATACTATTGGTTCTCTCAATACAGCAATTGGTTCAAGTGCGTTGGAAGGCATATCAACAACTATTGGTAATGGAAACGTTGCTATAGGAGCGCAAGCTTTATACGATAATTCTGGTGCGAGTTATAATACAGCAATAGGAACATTTTCAGGTTACTATAATACAAGTGGTAATTATAATACATTTCTAGGTTTTGGCGTGGATGTATCAAATAATGGTACAGCTGCTTCAGGAATATACAACTATTCGACAGCAATTGGTTACCAAGCGACAATAGACGCGTCAAACCAGATGGTATTAGGAACGTCAACAGAACATATAAAAATTCCAGGTTCTTATGTTGGTATTGGTGGTGTTTATAATATAAATGAAACTCCAAATGAATATAATTTAGACGTTTCCGGTAATATAAATTTTTCAGGATTATTATTACAAAACGGTTCAATTTATGGTGGCAGCGGTTCAATTTATGGTGACAGCGGTTCAAGTGAATGGACAACAAGTGGTACAAATATTTACAATAATAAGAGCGGTAATATTGGTATAGGAACTAGTTCACCCACTTACAAATTAGATGTATCGGGTAACTTGAGAACAACTGCAGATGCTTTAATAAATAATTTAACAGTTGGCAGAGGAAGTGGAAACGCTGCTACAAATACATCAATTGGTTATGAAGCATTAATAAATAATACAAGCGATGGTACTAAAAATACAGCAGTTGGTTATAAGGCTTTAGCAAAAAATACAGATGGCGATAGTAATACAGCATTGGGTTCTGCGAGTTTGTTTAACAATACAACTGGTGATAGTAATATAGCAATCGGACGTGAGAGTTTGCTTAAAAGTATTACCGGGTCTACAAATATAGCAATTGGTCGAGATGCTCTGAATAATATTGAAGATGCTAGCGGTAACGTCGCTATTGGAAGCAATGCCGGTAGTGACTTATCTGGAAAATCAGGTTTTAATACATTTTTAGGTTATGAAGCAGATGTTTCCTCAAATAAATTAATTTACAACTATTCAACAGCAATTGGTTACCAAGCAACAATAGATGCGTCAAACCAAATTGTATTAGGAAGAGCAGCAGAAAAAGTAAAAATCCCTGGTACTTATGTTGGTATTGGCGGAGTTTATGCTCCATCTGCTTACACATTAGACGTAAGTGGAAACTTAAGAACAACTGCAGATGCTTTAATAAATAATTTAACAGTTGGCAGAGGAAGTGGAAACGCTGCTACAAATACATCAATTGGTTATGAAGCATTAATAAATAATACAAGCGATGGTACTAAAAATACAGCAGTTGGTTATAAGGCTTTAGCAAAAAATACAGATGGCGATAGTAATACAGCATTGGGTTCTGCGAGTTTGTTTAACAATACAACTGGTGATAGTAATATAGCAATCGGACGTGAGAGTTTGCTTAAAAGTATTACCGGGTCTACAAATATAGCAATTGGTCGAGATGCTCTGAATAATATTGAAGATGCTAGCGGTAACGTCGCTATTGGAAGCAATGCCGGTAGTGACTTATCTGGAAAATCAGGTTTTAATACATTTTTAGGTTATGAAGCAGATGTTTCCTCAAATAAATTAATTTACAACTATTCAACAGCAATTGGTTACCAAGCAACAATAGATGCGTCAAACCAAATTGTATTAGGAAGAGCAGCAGAAAAAGTAAAAATCCCTGGTACTTATGTTGGTATTGGCGGAGTTTATGCTCCATCTGCTTACACATTAGACGTAAGTGGAAACTTAAGAACAACTGCAGATGCTTTAATAAATAATTTAACAGTTGGCAGAGGAAGTGGAAACGCTGCTACAAATACAGCAATCGGATTTAACAGTTTATATAGCAATACAACTGGTGGTTTTAATACAGCAATCGGATTTAACAGTTTATATAGCAATACTACCGGGAATACAAATATAGCAATCGGACCTGCGTGTTTGTCTAGCAATACAACTGGTGGTTTTAATACAGCAATCGGACGTGGGAGTTTATATAGCAATACAACTGGTGGTTTTAATATAGCAATCGGATATGAGAGTTTGTATTACAATGTTGCTAGCGGTAACGTCGCTATTGGATACAATGCCGGTGGTGACTTATCTGGAAATTCAGGTTTTAATACATTTTTAGGTTATAAAGCAGATGTTAGTAATACTACATTAATTTACAACAATTCAACCGCAATTGGTAATGGCGCAATAATAGATGTGTCGAATTGTATTGTGTTAGGAAATAGTGCTATTCAATTTTTAAAATGCCAAGTAGCATTAACAGTTGTTAGTGACGCAAGAGATAAAACTAATTTTGAACCCTTAGATGCTGGAGTAAATTTTATTAATGAAATAAACCCAGTTAGGTTTGATTGGAATCAACGTGCCGGAGGATTAGAAGGTAGAAAAGATGTTGGTTTTACAGCTCAAGATTTAATAGAAGCCCAGGAAAAAACAAAGATATCAATACCTCATTTAGTTGATGTTAGTAATCCTGAAAAATACACTATTATGAACACTCAATTACTCCCAATTTTAGTAAAAGCAGTTCAAGAATTATCAGCAAAAGTAACCAGTTTAGAAACAGAATTAAGTGAACTTAAAAAATAATATAAAAAATAAAATTAAATTCAATAACTTTAATTTTATTAATATAAAAAAGTAAATAATCTAGAAATTTATTTCCAATAATAAGAAATGGTAGAAGTATATTCCAATGATTCATTAAAAATAATACAAGATAAAAATAACAAAACAATGTTTAAAATGGAATTTAATTATCCATGTCCAGCGCTAATAAGGTCACTAACAAAAACACATATAATCCAAGGTACAATAACAGATGACTACACAATTCTACGATTTAAGGCGCTCTCAGTAAAGTCCTTTCCCAAATTTATTGAAGAGCAAAGTAAGGTAAGAGGTAAAAAAAATCTAAGTATAAATTTGGCAGCAAAGATGATATCAAGTTTATCGGCGCAGTTGTCACATTTAATTAAAAATGAACACAAGACGATATTAGGGTATGCTCCAGAAGAAATAATTGTTATAAATGACGAAATATTCGCATTTCTAGGCAGCGAATTAATAGCCGAGATATATCCCGAAGGGAAAGAAATGGCTATAATTAGCTGCCCGTTTAATGTATCAGAATTTTTCGCTTCCCCAGAGATCCTAAAAATAAAAGAACTGCCATCATATGTTCACTATAAAACATCGTATTTTAGCTTAGGTTGTTTATTGTTATATGCTTTAACTGGAGGTCGCTTAGAAGAAGATTTTTATAAGGAATATTTAAAAGAATTAAACTGTGAAAAAATTTATGAAGGTTTAACCGGATTACATTTTAAAAATACAAAGTTATATTGGCTTCTCTCTAGATGTTTAGTTGAAGAACCAGAAAAGCGAAGTATTCTATTTATATAATCCACCTTTAGGCGAAGCCACCTTTGGTTAGAAAAGCGTTCAGCGAAGCAAAGAGCCAAATATAACATGTATTTTGTAATAGAAAATATATATTCAATATGATTAATATTTTGCGCCACTTTTTTTAAAAGTGGTAATAAAAATCTCATAATATGTTATAATGTCATTAACTGCTTTTAAAAGAAAATCTGTAATAAATTATGGTTCAAAACGGTCGGGTTCAGCTCCAGGTGGAGTTTGGTTGCCACAAGGTCCGTTTGGCCACTCAACAAATGGACTTCAATTTCCTATTGATGAAAGAAATGCTGGTCCCGCTGGTTTTTCTATCAATGGTGGTCATAGAAATGTCGGTGGAGTAGGAAGAGAGATGAAAATGTCAAAATCAGGAACACCTTATAGAGGTACTCACCCAATTGGTTTTGGTGGAACATATGGTAAATATCCTTCTGCTACATTAGTAGGAAACACTTCTACAAGCTCTAGCGGTGCTGTTCCAAATGCTGGAAGCAAACAACCGGCTGTTCAACCGGTCCTCAATTCTTCTATTGTTAACACAATGGGAACACAATACTTATACATTAAGCCATCAACCTTATCAACTTATGGTATGTTGCGTCAAAAATACAGATGGGCCTATACAGGTAAATATCCAAACTATTGGGTTCAACCAAATTACACAGGAAATCAAACAGATACCGCAAGTCAATGGTTATACATTCAAAACAAAGCAGCCGCAAACACATGTAATCTTAAGGTTAATAATGATGCTACTTATGAAGAACATATTGTAAAGTCAGGTCCAACATTATGTACACCAGGACGTTCAACTGCGCAATTTACATACAATGATATGGCTCGCAATGCTCCATATACAAAGATATTAGGTCAACCAGTTTCTTATGGTCAATATAACTTATATTTGACAAGAGGATGTAATAATCCTATTGGACCTCAAAAACCATTCCCTTATGCTGTTCAAACAGGTACAGGTATAAAGACAGGAGGTATAAGTATTACAAGTGTTGGTAACGCTTGTGGAACAGCAAATGTTTATTTAACACCTCCAGAATGGTATTGGAAAGAAACATCAAAACCAAATGTAAAGGAATTACCTCAAACGTCCCCTTTTTCAAACCAATAAAATAAAATTGAAATTTAAAATAATATATTAAAAATATTTTATAAATATTATTAATATCAAATGGGAACCCAAGGAGTTTTTGGATATATAATTGGAAGAAAGAAAAGGATAATACATGTTCAATATGATGCTGATTTACTTTGGCAAATACTAGTCAGAGAAATTTATATATTAATGAAACATTATGGCAAGAAAGAGAGTCTTCAAGAAGCTTTCGAAAAAATAAAAACAATTAAAGGTAATCCAAAAAAGGAAGACATTGAAAAATATAAATTATTTAAGGATTTTGAAAATGAAAATGATGATTGGTGTAGTCTTTTAAGGCATTGTCAAGGTAGTTTTATAAATATTTTGGAAGCCGGATATATAGTAAATCAAAAGGAAGATTATGGGCAATGTTTCATGTTAGATTTCAATAAAGGTACTGTTAGCTTTTATAATAAGAGCATTGTTAATAAAGACGAACTGTTAGAAACCGCAACAATTGAAGAAGTACTTGAATTTGAAGATATGCCAACAAAAACATATACAGAAATAGTAAGCGAAATGAATGAAAGATTTATAATTTGGTATGATAAATTTTCAAAGGTTAAAGATGAATTGGATAAATTAGATAATTTAAAAAAAGAAGCAAAAAGGCAGGGTGCCGCGAATATTGAAGACAAAGTGGAGAAATTGATTTATGATATAAATTTTAAAAAAAAAGAACTGAATAGAAATCGTCGCGTATTTTATCATCGATTAAAATCACTAGACCTTATTGAAGCCGAAGGCGACTGTTAAAGCCCAAAGTGAAAGCCCAAAGTGAAAGCCAAATATAGACTAAAAATGATATATAAAAACAATATAAACCTATTTTTTATATATCTGTATAAATGGCAATTTTTGTAAATAATATGACGCAAACGACTATAAATACATTGTTAAATATTTATGACCGTGTTATGGTCTTAAAGTTATATGTAGATGTAAATGATATGAATTTAATTGATAGATATCGTGAAGCAGCAAATAATCATAATAATAATTTATTTAATAATCCGCATCATATTGATGCCGGTTTTGATTTGTTTGCTCCAGGAGGTCCAGATTCCAGAGATGATTTTGATTATGATCCTTCAGTATTGCGTTTTTATGGACCAGGATGGGAAAATCAAAATCCAGTAAACAGATTAAATTTAAGAGTCAGTTGTTCGGCTAGAATATTCACGGATACAGGAAAAATGTTCAATACGGGTTATTACATGTATCCTCGTTCATCCCTTTCAAGGACACCATTAAGATTAGCAAATTCAACTGGAATTATAGATGCTGGTTATCGTGGTCACCTTATGGGAATGTTTGATGTGGTAAATATTCCGGATAATTTGTCAGACAGTAGAGAAGCTGATTTTTTTGGACAAAAATATGATCGTTATTTACAAATTTGCGCACCAGGTTTGATTCCAATCGTTATAGAAATTGTAGACTCAAGGGAGGAACTAGGTGGTGAAACCGCAAGAGCTGGCGGCGGTTTTGGTTCTACTGGTCGTTAGAACTGTTTGTTAAAGCATGGCTACCTCTGGTTAAAGCATTGGTTAAAGGTTCACCGACTGTGGTTAAAGGTTTATTTTTTTGTGTTTTTTTGTATTTATTTCTAAGTTCTTTAATATACCCTCTAAGTCTTAAAACTTCATCTGTAACACCATTTTTACAGAGATTTTTATTTTTTCTATAGACTTTACTAGTTTTTTTAGAATACTTATTTTTTCGTTTATTTACTTTAGTGTTACGCATATATATTATTAAATTATAAAATATTAATAGTTTAATAATATATGAAACAATTAAAAAAATTAATAAATGATGAAAATAAAACAAAAATAATCGGATTACTTACAATATTAATAACAATATGGTTTGTTTTATATTTAATCCCAGAATTTTTTAATACTTTATTTAATACAATTTTAGGAAATCTGATATTAATAACAATATCATTACTAGTTTCAATGTACAATATACAATATGGAATAATTCTAAGTATAATATTCATTGTTGTATTTAGATTCTCTCGTTTATCACAAATCAAAGAAGGTTTCACATGGAATCCGAATTCAACTCGTGATTTTTTACAGATCCAAAGTACAATAAATCGTCAAAAAA
>Ga0209551_1000162_pt1 | contig 22773 bp, 30 predicted proteins | sample LauGreSuBDMM15SD_2_FD_187568 | JGI IMG/M metagenome (GOLD analysis project Ga0209551, IMG submission 187568) | Freshwater lake microbial communities from Lake Michigan, USA - Su13.BD.MM15.SD (SPAdes) (version 3) | ecosystem: Environmental > Aquatic > Freshwater > Lake | place: Lake Michigan, USA... | reverse complement strand
GGAAGTGTAAGCCGTGCGAGTTGTCCTGTCCCTATTGTTCAGTTCCTATGGAGGGTGCGAGATGTAAGGTCTGCGAATACGAAGATTCAGAACCGTGGGCGTGTGGCAAGTGTGATCGTGAACTTGAAAACGGGAAGTGTAGGGATTGCGAACGGTAAAGGATCGCAGCGTAGGGCAGCTTCGGCCACGCCGGTTACAAAAATTGACAGGACCTTCCTTCCCTGGATCCATCATACCGGCTTAGCTCAGTGGTAGAGCGTGTGGCTTTTAACCACAAGGCCAGGGGTTCAATCCCCCTAGTCGGTATTTTTTACCGGAAAAATTGACGACCGGCCACGGCTAGAGAGATGTAACCGAAATGTTTCTCCGCTTATTCCACTTCCTCTTTCCTGCACCAAAGGAAATGCTTTTAGGGCGTTGGGGCTATCATTGGGAAGTAAAGAAGGCTCTACAGAAATACTACGAATAGGATCTTGCTTAATCCTAGCGTGGTAAAATTGAACCGTGCTACCAGCCTCCCCCTTTTTTACCCCAATCATGTCAACAACTCTGAGTGAAGACGAGATCATGTTGATGAACTATCATAAGCCTGTAACTGTGACTCCCAAGCCCAACCCCATCCCTATGAAGACCATGTTCAGATGGCGCGACGGCGAGAACCGCCGCACGGCTATCCAGACCAAGAAGGGCGTCGTTCAGGTGAAGATCGTAGAGGACGGTACAGACCGATCACATATCTCGACCTTCCCAGACTACGATGCCTGGACCAAGTCACTTCCATCTACAGGCGAGATCACGGCCTATGAGAACGACCAGCGCACGGTGCTCGAGAAGCGTCTTGACATGCCCAGCCCTGACCACTTCAATGCCGCGCTCGTCCAGACACTCTTTGACCGCTTCAAGATTACCTCCCGTGCTTGGAGCGAACCCTCTATCGACAATAAGCTTGCCACTCTGCGTAGCTACGCCAACTACTACAGTGATATGATTCAGAGGACTCTGCAAGATGGGGGAGAAGAGGTGCTACTCACCCACTCCCGCAAGTCCCTGAAGAAAATAGAGACACGCATTGCCAAACTAGATGCTCTGTCTATTGATGTAGGCCGAGAGAGGAGCCTCCAGCAACCCTACAAGTTCAGGACTCGTGGTCGCACGCAGCTCTACGTCCAAGTCAAGGGTGCCCTCCGCGAGATTGCCTACTATCTCGGCAAGATTGTGGACTTTCACGAGCACGCCTACAGCAGCTTTGCAGAGATGGGCGCTGACACGGTTGGAGGCCAGCCGATGCTCTTCATCTTCCGCGATGGAGTATTTCACAAAGTGAAGTGATCTCCCTCTGAAAATATCATCAATATCTAAGATGAACTACCACTACTACATTTTCTTTTTGCTTCTTATCCTTGTTTTCTATATGATAGCACGCCCCTCACAGAAGTTAGAACCCTTTCGAGCCAAAACGGTGGTCTGTCTGATGTGCGTGTGCCCGAACGATATTGTTCTCAGCTTTGCCAAGAAGATCGCCAAGTCCTACGATGTCTATATCGTATGTGATGACATCTACTGTACCACTTCCGAGGAATCCTACGCCACATTGATAAAGATAAGTGACGAAGAGGTTACACGAGCAAACTATACCAAGTCGAATGTCGCGATAAGTAAGATACCTTCTGCATGGGACAAGGCCCTCTATTATTTTTGCGTAAAAGACGTATCGCCCTCTCATGTCTGGTTCATCGAGGAAGATGTCTTTGTTCCCCGTGTATCGATTCTTAACGAGATGGACGAGAAATATCCTGATGCCGATTTGATTGCTAAACAGAATGTTAGTCATGCAGAAGACCCAGGTTTCGATTGGTGGAAAGATGCAGAAGGTTATCTCGAGGAACCACTTTACAGGAGCCTAGTATGTGCTTCACGTCTTTCAAGGCCACTTCTTACAAAGATATCGGAGTTTGTCGAGCAACATCGCCGCCTTGTCTTTATAGAGATCATGTTCAACACAATCGTTGCAAAGAATAAAATGAATCTCGCAATGCCCGACGAACTATCTGCAATTATTTGGCGACATAACTGGAATGAGAACATTGTGGATGAGAATCATCTCTACCACCCAGTGAAGGACTTGAATGACCAAAAGAAGTATAGGACAAAGCTCTCAAAGCAGCCCTATTCGAAAGTGGAAGCCTTTCGAGGCCAAAATTGAGGCCCTTTAATGACCAGACAGACGTCATACCATGTTTGCCCCTTGTTATTTGATCAAAGGCACCTATATCTGCGACTATGTCTATACCGGCACGGAGATGGTCCTGCGGAACAACAAGACCTTCAAGTTCACGAAGCCTTGGGTCTGGAGCATACAAGAGTTCCTCGCCGGCTTCTTTATTTCCTGGATGATACAATTCATGATGAAAGCTACCGACAGATCATTAGGGCGTGTTGAGCGTCATATCCTCGAAGTCATGGAAGGGTGTGCTCTGACCGCGGACCATATATATCTCCGTACAACTCTTGTAGGGATTGACTACACCCATATTGATAGGTGTATCGAGCTCCTCGAAAAAAAGGGGTACATAAGGCGGTACCGTACAAATGAGCTCATCACTGTCTGGATTGCCCTGGACTAAAAATTGAGGCTGGTGACCCCTGAAATATTTGTATGGATCCTTTGCCCACCAACGTTCGCATCATTTCGGCGGAGAGCTCTTCAAATCTCTTTGGGATCGCGGAGGCCCACTACCAGCTCTTCCATCTCGATGGAAGGCCGATGGTTGGTGGGATCTTCAAGCTCAACTCCCGCCAGCCCTCTTGTGCACCAGGGCTGGTTCAGGAGAAGGCGGCACCAAGAGCTTTCAAGCAGCACAGGGAGCTGGATGAGGATGAGGGTTGGATCCGTGTGGAGGGTCGTCGCCAGCGGATGATCAGGCGGAAGTTGCGTCAGCAGCGAATGCTGCGAGAGCTTCATGACTAGCACACAGCACTTCTGTCGTGGTGTAGGCTTCAAGCACACCACCTTATAAAATTTAAGGGCGTAGGCAGGCCCACCTTTTTTACAAGACACAATGTCACAACCAAAAGCATGCGATGGTATCGTTCTGGAGCCAGTTCGCATGAAGAAGATCGAGCCCGAAGCACCCAAGACTCGTGCCTACGTCCCACCTTCCCAGAGAACCGCTAAAAAAGAAGAACTCACGCTCAGTGTCGACGACATGGCCTCCGCCACGCTCTTTCCAACGCTGAATTCCATGAGCCCCACAACCAGTGGAGCCACCTGGACCCAGATCCGTACACGCCTTGCAAAGCCTCTTACAGAGGTTGTGGGAGAAGCCATTGAACGTGAGCGAAAGGCCCTCGAGGACGGTATTCGCCAAGAAAAGGAAACTGATCCGCGCAAGATGACCGACGCCCAGGTCTTGGCGAACGGTTGGAACTATCTAGGAGCCACCACCCAGGACTTCTGCGTGGTCGATACGGAATACCCCTGGTCTCCTACAACAGATTGGAGCACTGCCCCCGAGTTCTCACCCGACCTCATGGAAGACTCCCAGAAGTTCCTGAAATACGCCCAGTGTATGAACGAGGACGGGACTCCTCTTGAGCGCAGATCTCATAAGCCAACGAATCCTTTGGTGGTTGTAAAGCAGTCCGTGACCAAGAAGTTCTGGGATGCTGCAAGGAAACGGCCTGACCTGTAAAAATTGACCGATCAATACATTCTATAGAAATCACAAATGGACGCCCAATACGAATCCGTGAAAGTCCTTGTCGAGGTTGGTACGCCCGAGAAGTTCAGCAAACTGATGGAGTTCTGCTCGGAGAATGGTATCTTTGTGCCACCTGTTCCGGCAAATCCCTTTCAGCGTGTATATTTAGATACTACGAAGCGGAGGCCGACTGCAGAGTTCAAGGCGTTTTGTGGACCTTCATGGATGACGAGGGATGGGACGATATCTGTACTAGATGTTCATAGCTTGATAATGGATTATGCCAGAGTCCACAAGTTAGTGAACCAGGATGGGAGTATTAATCTCCCTCCACAGCTGAAAGAGGCCCTAAGAACGGAGAGAAATCGCGTGTATCGACATGATCTTCCAGCACTTGCGGCACAGGCGTTCTAAATTTGAGCTCAGGCCACCTGTGTTTTTTTCATAAGCAAAATGGACCTCGGAAGCTTTTACGGCTACCCAACCTGTTGTATTGAGGAGTTCGTTGAACAAAAGCACATGAAGGGTGATCAAGAAGCCCTTATGTTACGGATAACTGAAGCTGGCCTCTATAACTGTGGCTTTGTTCCGTGTGAAGCCCATCTACAGAAGCTTATAGACGGGGAGATAAGCGTCAAGGATCTAATACAAAATCGTCGCTGTAAGAATCCCTTTCCGATTGGGCGGCGTGATTGCTGTAAGGGCTCAAAGCGGTCGAGATAGAAACAGCTATATGGAGCCCTGTAAGCACGAAAATGCGGAATGTCCTGCAGAAGGCTGTGAGTGCATGTGTGATTCGTGTCAAACAGATTTCGAGAGGGGGTGGATCGAAAGAGCCTTTGCTGATAATCTCTGTGTGGAATGCGGAGTTCCAAAGCAGATTACAGTGACGAAGTTGATGGAAACGCAGTACACTCATTTTTTCCAACCCTGTAAGGATTGTCTACCAGCAGTGAAGGCCTGTTTGACCGCGGCAAACCTCTGTGAGAGATGTCGCGAACCATTGAACGGCCCTTGTGTGAAATGTACCTGCACAGAGAAAGAGGACTGTAGTTGTAGGGAGTGTGTCGCCTTTAGGAATCAGAGCGAAACTACCTTATAGCTTATCCAAGATCTTTGGAAAGAGTCCAATAATGAGAACTACGAGAAATACGGTAGCGATATGATAATGTAGCTTTCTGATGTTATGGTTCTTCTCAAGATGCTCACCTAACATATCGGCAACCCCCCATACTCCGTGCCAAAACATTATCAAAATCGTCGCCATAAACAAAATGAAAAACGCATGTTTTTCTAATTGACCTAAACTCTTTGTCACCATTCTAATAGGAGTAGAGGAATGTCGGAATGTATTATTATAGTTCTCCAGGGAGGTATTGGTAACCAACTCTTTCAATATAGTGCTGGGCTCGCCCTGGCCTCTCAACTGGGAGGAACTCTATGGCTAACAGAGAGCGAACTCAATAAACATTCGGGCAGAGATTATCGTCGTACTCTCTATATACGCGCGAAAGCGATTGGCCCCGACGGCGTTCCTGGCCCTGCACAGCTCCGAAAGGGGCAAAAAGATTCTTTCGAAGCCTGGGATCCTGAAGAGTATCGGGGTATACCGTGCATCACCCTCAAGGGCTACTATCAGTATCTACCGGCTATTGAATCTCAGATAGCACTTGTACGCGAAGACCTTTTCTTGCGCCTCTCAGATGTTCGTTCTCTCATGCGCGAGAAGTACCGTATTCAGAATGCGAGACAGACATGTTTTATACACATTCGGCGCGGGGATTATCTTACGCAAGATCCGAATGTGTTTTTTGTCCAGGGCGAGAACTACTTTACACCTGCTATCCAGGCCATAAAGCAGCGTAGCCTCGGAAGTAGGCGATGGTTAGTTCTTTCGGATGATATTGGCTGGTGTCGCCAGCAATCGTGGCTTAACAACTATGAGATCATAGATGAACCGGATGAGCTCAATGGGCTGATGGTTATGAGTCTCTGTGAAGGCGGTGCAGTTATAAGTAACTCGACCTATGGGTGGTGGGGAGCGGTCCTGGGATGTGGGGCAGTTGGTAGCCCTGTGGCGTATCCTGGGAAATGGATTGGAAAATATACTCCCGACCTATTTCTACCGAACTGGACACGGATCTAAGCCTACCCAAAGCCTCCGCACTATGACATGTAGAATGGCGACGACAAAGATATTTCGTGTAAGTGTACCGTTGAGTTTTGTAATCCCAACGATATACTTAGAAAAGGGTCCCAAGGAGATTGCAATAGCTCTCCGTCTCGGCGCCGACGCCCTCAGCTACATACAGAAGAAGGGAGCGGATGCAGTACGCCAGGAGACGCATTCCGAAGTTATGGCCCAGGCCACCCGGGATTTTGAGGAGACGATGCGCGAAGTTGCGAGCGAGCAGCAGACGGCAATGACGAAGTTGAAGCAGGATAAGGCAAAGGCGGAGGAGGCCATGCGTATCGCGCAATCGCGGGTGGAGATGTTGGAGATGGGGGCGACGGAGCTGCGCTCGCATTTGCAAAAGGAGCTGAAGGCTTCGACTGATATGCTTCTCGCGGCGAAGGACGAGCAGATCCAGCGTCTGAAGGACATGATGGAGAAGAACATGGAGGTGGTAGGGAAGCGTGTGGAGTCTCTACAACAGTCTATGACGAAGACACTTGCGTCCTCAAAGGATAAGGGCACTTTAGGTGAGAACATTATGGAGAACTATTTGAAGCGGGCCTACGACTGTGACATTGCGGTCGTGAGCAAGGAGTCCGAGACGGCAGATATCCGTATGACGCGTCAGAGTGGTGCCTATTTCTGGGAGGTGAAGAACTACACGCGTATGGTGTCGACGGAGGAGGTGAACAAGTTCCGCCGTGATCTGAGACTGCATCCTGATGTGAAGGGGGGGATCCTTGTGAGTCTGCGCCAGGGGATTGTAGGAAAGTCGCGTGGGGGAGATGTAGATATTGAGTTCCTGGACGATGGGCGCTTTATTCTCTTTCTTTCCAACTTCATGAGACATGACGATCCTGTGTTTTATCTCCAGACTCTGCGCCCCTTTTTCGACACGATTGAGAGTATGTCGAAGCCCATCAAGGATGATGCAGAGGCGGTGAGGGCCTTGGAGATGAAGGCGTCCTTGGTGACGAATCTGCTGAGGAGTCATTCAACGGCGGTGACAAAGCACAAGAACTCACTGGTGGGCCACAAGAAGCGTACGGATGCCATGTTCACCGAGTTTAGTAGTTATCTATTGGAGGCGGAGGCACAAGTCCAGACGATTCTGCGTGTGGCATTGGGAACAGATGAGACGGCTACGGAAGTTCTTACGGAGACTGAGACCTATCTTCAACCCAGCATTTTCGTAAAGGAGAGGCTCTCGGAGATTCTCGATGATAAGACGAGGGAGTTTGTGAAGTGGTTCTTGGTCAACTATGATGTGAAGGAGGGGACACAGGTTGAGCTGAAGGATATCATAGAGCGGGCGAAGAAGAACCATTTTTCGGAGAAATGGGTACGCGCGGCGCGTGAGGAAGTCTTTCAGGAGAGTGCTTGGACAAAGGGATCGAGATTCATCCAGGGAGTCGGCGCAAAAATTGAGGCCGCTGTTGTCGAGCTTTGATGTCACCTAGGATGTACTTGCTTGCATTGAATAGTCTTATCGCGTGTTTCATGATTGCCTCATCCTACGGGATTGCGTGCTCGTGGGCCATCATGAAGAAGATTGACAGAGTGGAGGAGCCTGAAGAGCCTGAAGAGTCTGAAGAGTCTGAAGAGGAACTCGACGCGGAAAAGCTGAAGCGATCTGAGATCCTGACGACCTATATTGATACCCTGTTGAACTATGCCGATGAGAACCCTGACAGCACCATTGGCGAGTTCACAAGCCTCCACCCCATTCCTGTTGAGATCTTAACAAAGGAAGAGACAAGCACAAGTCCTCTTGTTAAACACATTGCCCTACTGGAGCGCTTCAATGACGAGCTCCAAGAGGCCAACTCCATGTGGGTAGAACACGCCGACGAGATCATCGAGCAAAAAAAGGAGATCGCCCATGACCGCGAAACCATAAAGACGATGATGTACACCTCCCTCACGTGCCTCTTCATCATGGTTACCTCTTACGCCATGGTAATCTACACCCACATCCTTGTCCGCTAGTCAAGACATTCACACGCCTCTGTACATTCTTCATCACATTCGCCGTCAAAGGCGAACCAGTTTTTGCAGTTGTGTGTGAAAGAGATCTGGCCGATGGTAACAGGTCCTTTTACGGTTGATGACCAGTGGAGAATGAATGAGCCCCGCTGGTATAGCACGGAGCGATCTGCGCCGAACTCGTAGTAGGATCCGTCGGGCTTTGCTTTGAAGGCATCTGCAAACGTGGGTTTGGCTGGAAAGAGGATAATCTCGCCTCCAGGCAACTCTTGTCTGACGAGCCCGTCATCATACCAGTAGGTTTTTGACCCATCGAGGCTGGCAACTTTCACATGCCCCTTTCCTTTTGCAGCGGCGGGCATTACAGGGCGTAGAGCATATCCCTGTAAGACCTTACCGGTTGCCAGGCGAATCTCGCAAGACTGATTGATGGTGTTGTACATTTCTACCTTGTAAATATGGGATAAAACCGAGCAATTTTACGAAAGTGTTGTGCCATAGCCTACAACACTGACTTACACGGGCAGGTTCCCAATAATCTGTTCAAACACTTTGGAGCCCCCATCGTTACAAGGGAATGAATAGACGTATTTCGCATCGGCAATCCAGATGGTCAGTGTTCCTCCATCGCCACGTGTATAGTTATAGCGAGCCGTCTTGATATTCCTATAGGGAAAGAACTGGAGCGTAGATCCATCGGCCTGTAGATTCCGTTCGCGCACCTTCACTCCATTCACAAGAAACTCGAAATCGGCATTTTGGCAACAGTTCATCCTATACCTAAGGAGCGAAACAATCTTCATATAGAATGTCTGCATCCCAAGGCATGGTAGATTATGTGAAAACGCAGTTAGATCATGTAGGTGATATAAAAATGATGACGGATATTCGTCTCATGACACTACAGATTATCGCTTCAAAGTCGGATGCTGCACTTTTGCAGATGATTGTCCAGACATTCAATCTCCGTGATGTACGCGGCGGGAAGGGCTTAAGGAAGCCGTTTTACATTATAATGGGAACGCTCTACGAGGTATATCCTGATCTCACGATCAGCCTTTTGGAGTTAATACCCCATTATGGGAGTTGGATGGATCTTTTCAACCTTATTTCTTACGACATACCTCCCAGGTATATCTTCAAGATCGCAGCTAAACAACTGGAAGAGGATGAAAAGAGGCTTCCATATGGAGGGCCCGTGAGTTTTCTCGCGAAATGGGCTCCACGTGAAGGAAAGAAGTGTAGGCTGGTTGCAAAAGCATTTGCCTATTATTTGGCGGGGCCTCAAGCGACGGAGGCGATGCATTCGCAGATTATGGCTAGTTATAGGAAACGGATGTCGAGATTGAATCTGGCTATGAGGACGGTGGAAACGTTGGAATGTGCAGATCGGTGGGACGAGATTAATCCTGTCCGTGTTCATATGGGATCTATGAGAGTGAAGATGGCGGCCTACATGAATGAGAAGCATGGAGATCCTACCACAACAAGAAGGCCTGGAGATGAAAAGAGGAAGGAATGTCGAGAAAACTTCCAGGAATTCTTAGAAACGAGAACGCGGCCCATCTTTACAGAGGATCCAGATCGGTACACGCAAGTTCATACAAAAGTGAAGGAATGGATTGAGGGAGGGTGGCGCGGCACCTAAATAAAATGTCTCCTAGCTCTATAGAATGTTGGCACCTCTAAGGAGAACAATCGTCTATTTTATGGAGTTTTTGACAGGAAAGAAGGAGCCTTTGATTAGTTCCGAGATAAAGGAGAGTTCTCCTGAGATGTTGAAGGATGATTATGTACGTGATTCGAAGATAGTAAGCTCTGTTCCTATCGAGCCAGTCGAGTTTGTACTCCCTAAGGATCAAGAATCCGACGACACTTCTCCAGTTACGGTGGAACTGGATGATTCTCCTAAGGAGGTACGATACAATCTGAGGGAAAGGAAGCCAGTAAAGTATTCAGAGGAGAGTCCAGATGAGGTTGATTAAGGTGTAAACACTCCAAGGGCTGCAAACAGCAATAATATCCATGCAGCCCGTTTCGATGATGATCGATGTGTAATACCACAGATCGATCTGAGGATATTAATATAATGAGATTGCTCACAGCATAATACAGCAAGCAGTCTGCCCTTGGCCCGTTACAAAAGCTACACACAGCAAAAATCCCTAGTAGCTTGACGAATATCTCCGGACCAAACCCCTCTAATATAACCTGGTATTGTCGTATCGGATGTTTTCTTCTAGATACGACCTATGTTAGGGAAATCCGCTCCGTCGGATGCTATAGACTGCGTTTTATGGAAGATGTTGTTAAACACCTTCCATAAAAAAGAGATGCCATGTGCATGTCAGCTTCCACCTGAGATATATCCTGATGCTATCGAATGGGGTCCCATCCTATGGAGTATTCTTCACGGATTAGCAGAAAGAGTTGGATCTATCAGCTTCGCCTTATATGAAGGGGATGAACGCCGTGCCTTGATCCGTGTATTTAACTCTCTCGTGAAAGTGATTCCATGCCCATCCTGTAAGGAGCACTATGAGGTCTATCTGAAAGAGCATCCAGTGGATAAGATAGTTCTCACAATCCCCTATACAGAGTTGAAGAACTATGTGAAAACGTGGTTCTGGGAACTTCATAACTGGGTGAATGAATCCATTGGCAATCCGATCTTTTCGTTTGCAGATCTGACGCCAACCTACAGTTCCGTTCCAATCAGACAGAGAATGCGGATGTTAGATGTTCCGATCAGTAAAGCGATACGTATCCGATCGGGGCAACTTCTCGGATATAAGGAGTTTGTTAAGCAAGTGACGATATTACTTTCTATCTATGGTATCTAGTATCCGCAGATCGTATTAAAATTTGGCACAACAATATAGATATGGCAAAGAGGACTCTTCAACGAAAACGAAAAATGAAGCGCCGCGCCACAAGGCGCAGAAAGATCAGACAAAGCGGCGGATCGGATCTTTTGAACAACACTGGCGCTCCACCAGCCACTGGTTCCCACGATTTCAATGTGAAATTCCAGCCCAATAGTGCTCTTTCGGCTAGCCCCACTGGTAACTCTATGGGGATCATGGAGTCTACCCCTCAGCCCTATACGACATGGACGCCTCCTCCCTCTGGAACATTTTATGCTGTGATCTGTTGGGACCCCGATGCGAGTAAATCTCCAGTGCCAAACAGCGGGTTCGCCCATTGGATTGTTGTGAACTGCAGTGGAAAAGATACAGATTCAGGGAATGAAATCTTGGATTGGACGCCACCCAATCCTCCAAAGGACACAGGTGAACATCGATACGTATTTGGTCTTTTCAAACAGAATGCACAAATAAAAGAGAAAGCACCAGACAGACCCAACTTCAATATTTTGGCCTATATACACGCGTATAAGCTAAGTCCTCTTGCCTACAGGGGTATCAAAGTGAAGGCTTAACGAGCCAGATCAATACTTCGTGATTTTCTGTCTTGTGTGTTTCGGCTTCAGAACCGTTACCAATCTGTGCCATTATGTTCCTCTTGTAGGGGATCTTCTTAACAGTTATCGTGTACTTCTCCTTTAGAGATGCTTCTAGCGTCTCTAAAGGTACAAGACTCTCATCGTTGTAGCTGATGACTACAAACTGTACGGGCAGGCGATGAATAAGATCCATGAACGCCTTCAAGGCTGTGCGCTTGGAGTTCCAAAGGGAGTTCATTGATTCATCCTGGTTGGACCCGCTCACCCGGTCAATACGCCTATTAGTTTTGAGGCCCACCGCTGGCTTATCCCATCGTGTTATACTGTCCCAGATGTGATAGTAGGTAGCGTAGGAATGCGCGGAATAGGGTGGATCGAGATAGGCCACAGTAGCAGCTGGGTAGTTATTCACCAGAGCATTCCCTACGATGTGTTTACCGATGGGTCCGTCCACGAAAGGGAGATCTAGCAACTCTAAAGCATTAGAAGCCCGGGCCGCCCAGTTCTTCAGATATGCCTGTTGAACTCCTACAGAACTGTCTACCTTGTCAAGAGCCATGATAAGACACGCCACAAGAATCATTGCTTCATGATGTGCAATCTTGTTACGGATTGCATCGGCCTTTTTTCCATTCTCGGGTTTCCACATCTTTACTATCCCTCCGTCGGCGGCAATAACGTCACAGTACTTCTCCGTGATCCAGTCGGCAGCTCCTTCGAGTTCCTTTAGAGTTTCCAAGAGGCCGCTTATTCGTTCTCCTGACTCTGTTGTCCGCATGACGAATGCGTTCGCATATGCCTCGGATGCCCAAGAAAGATCGGAGGTCGTCACCGACCATCCTTCAGCGCGAAAGGCTTGCGCAACACGGGTTGTACCCGTAAAGACATCGATCAGGGTTTTCTCAGAACCAGCCGGCAGCTGTTGTGTAACGAAGCTTGTGATCTCTCCGAGAAGAGCTGCCTTGCTTCCAATGTATTTCACGCCACAGGTTCGCATTTCTTACAAAAATAATGGGCCCAGTAGCTACTCAAATTTAGGTAGCGCGTAAGGGTGGAAGAATGGCGGATTCGAGCCACTCAACAAGGGGTTTTGCGTCGCGCCCCTTTCGCCACATGAAGAGTTTATCTGCTGCAAAGCTGAATATCAGCTGAAGTTCAAGCCTATAAGAGTTATCTTCAACAATTCCTCCTGTGAAGAGGTATCCGAACGGATGATAATCAATGCCGAACTTTTTCTTTACAAAATCAATCATGGAAGGAGTGGCGTATTTTGCCGCCCGCTCATGGGCGTTTCCTGCAGGACCTTGATTCTTACATTCTATGAAACATCTTCTTCCCGAGGCGATATGTTGGATCTTGCAATCTGGTATACAGCCCAACTTAGCTCTCATGAGATTCTTCTTTGGGGTCAGAGTGACGAAGCCTAGGGTATCATCATACCATACATCACCCTTTACGGGTTCCGCTGGCTTTTGATATGCGTTAGGATTCTCTTGGTAGTCATATTCATAGTAGAGCTGGTCCAGGTCCTTTGGCTGAGACTCTACTGACCATTCACCAGGATATGTAGCATCGAGATAACTCTTAACGCATGAGGACACGTCATCTTCGGCACAGCTTCCACCTTGGTTGGCTGCAAGCTGCCAGTTTTCACGTGTAGATAAATAGTGTGGCTCCATACTTAAAAAATGGGTTAGCCATACTTCAAATTTTATAGGCCGTAAATAGGATGGGCAGAAAGCTCTCACGTAAAAGAATCAAAAGACGCGTGAAGCGTACGCGCAAGTCTCTGCAGGGTGGTGGGGGACTACAAAGTCCACCACAGTTACCACAAGTAACACAGTTACCACAGCTACCACAAGTAACACAGTTACCACAAGTAACACAGCTACCACAGCCACCTACATCTCCACCTCCGCCTCTCCCTCCTGCAGAACTCCATGGCGGGGCTCCTAAGCACACAACTCTGTTTCAAGATGCATATACTATAACACTGCCAAGTAACCCCGAAAGATGGGATATTATGATTGATCAATGCAAAGCCGCCAATATAGATCTGAAGAAATGGGACGGTGTCATAGTGAACAAAGAAGATATCGAAAAACTCATACCTCTTGGTGTCGGCTCAACGAACTTTAGAGATCGCATGGGGAGGATATTCAACCTCGGTGTCATAGGTGCATTCCTAGCACATCGTAACCTCTTCTACCACATCACACGAACTGGAAAGGGTAAACTCGGAACTTTCATCTCTGAAGATGATATTCATATACTCCCCGATTTACATGAGAAACTCCTTGCTCTTGAACCAGAAATCAAAGCACATGCCCCTGACTGGGATATGATATTCCTCGATAAGAACCAGCGAACTATCGAAGGTAAAATGGTGTCTCAGAACTTGATGAAGCTCGACAAGGACATGTCTGGATTCAAGAACTGGGGCATATGGTCCTATATTGTGCGAAATGACAGTGTCGAAAAGAAGATTCTTCCATGTATGGAGCATATGCTTGATGTTCCAGACATACAGTTAGCTAAGTTCGCTGATAAGATAAACATGTACTTAATCGTCCCTTCACTTACCTACGGCCACCCTTTGACCGCCCCAAAGTCGATCGTGACCGTGAACGATAGTACTTAGAACTCTTTGGGGCCCGTCGCTTCTGACCTCTCCGTAATCTCCGAGTGGATCCACCCACATATTTTATTTCTGCCGCAGGATTACTCGTTATATCTAAGTAAATACAGTTCTCGGGAACTGGGTAAAAGATGGTCAACCATACCCGCTCCAAATAATGCCCAACTTCTGGATTCGAATGATCTGGAAACTGGTCAAGAAGTTTCTTATAGAAGTCCTTCTTCCTATTATGGATATGCGCCTTTGACACTGCAAAGAGCCCACCATATACAACATGGTGCGTGTTAATACCGCTAAAGAGCGAGTCATACCATTTCTCGAAGGGCCGTATGGTAGCAGGATGGACTGAATCTTTCGTTGAGTTTGCCTCTTGATTATTTATATTCGAAGAACGCCATGTGTCAACCTTAAATCCCGTGAACTTCTTCTTAAACTCCGTTTCATGTGTGACTCGGAATACAGAGTTCTTCTGTTCGAATGCCTTTGGAATAATGAATTTAATGGTTGCATCCTTATGCGGCAGGTTACCCGCAGAAGCAGTTGTAAAGATAGTAACATCTGCATGTGAGTCATAGTGCTCATGCAGATGATTAATATAGGTATGATCACACCGGCCGATATTCTTCATTGTTATAATCTTTACATTAGGATGTGAGTAAGGGAGTACGGGAGGCTTGGATCCATCGCCCTTTGTATAAATGAAGATAGTACGAAACGGGAAGCTTTCAAACTTCTTCATCCATTCCATCGACTCTTTATAGTGTGCTATTACCAAATCACACGCAAACGGCGCCATCTTACTAATATGGAACATAAAAATTGAAGTCGCCCCCTCGCCAGCCCGAACTCCAACCATGAACATATTCTATGTATCTCACAAACCATCGCGCTGTGCAAGATGGCATTGTGACAAGCATGTCGTAAAGATGATTCTCGAGACGGCGCAACTTCTCTATACGGCTCACTGGGTACTCACGGAACCGGACTTTACAACTGCTCCGTGTCGAAAGGGTTCGGAAGAGCGGGGTTACAAATCCATCCGAAACAAGAAGCACCCCTGTGCAATCTGGACGCGTGAGAGCAAGGACCATTATCTATGGCTGTGCGAACTGGGTCTTGCGCTTTGTAAAGAGTACAAGCACCGATTCGGGCAGCACAAGGAGCACGCGTGTGAGAGGCATTTGAAGTGGTTACAGGCAAACCCACCACCTTTAGAGTCGAAAGGATGGAAGCAGCCGCCACAGGCCATGCCCGATGAGTTCAAGCACGGCAGTTCTGTAGCGGCCTATCGGGCGTATTACCTTGGACCGAAGCGGAACATCTTACATTACACAAAGAGACACGAGCCACATTGGTTGAAATAAAATTGTTAGGCTCCAAGCCTTTTTATGTGCTAACAATGCCTCTCGAGCTACATTCAGTGCACCCATGTTTTGCAATCTTCAATGATAGTATCCGACGTAACTCACAGAAGCAGGCCTATGAAGAGAGATACAAACTCGTGGGAATAGAAGGAGATATATATGATCTGCACCGTGGAGAACTCGATACATTACCTGTGAAGGTTTTGACATCAGAAGAGGTTCCACGTGAGGTCTATTTCTGGAAAACGGGCTATGAAGTTCTTTGCAATGAAGCTTGGATTCCAGTGGTAGATTTCAGTGAAACTGATTGCTATGATGGCCCATTCACCTACACGATAGAGGATGATATCTACGCATTTACAGATCACAGAATAAAGCAGCAGATAATGCGCCGAGAAAAGTTGCGAGAGATTGAGAAAAGAGAACTTAATCCAGTAATCACCATACCCAAGTTCATTGCTGAGTTAGTGCGGAAGGAGGCCATTGCAAAAAAAGAGTCGTGCCCTATCACATTCATCCCTTTTGAGGAGTGTAGTAGCACGAGCCTCACATCTTGCTATCATCTGTATGAAACGACTGGGCTCAACCGATGGCTGGAAAATAGTATGAAATGCCCTGTCTGTAAGCAGGTAATATCATCGACCAGCGTAGTATAGATGGCCGTCGACGCGCATAATGACTACGATACAGGAAGCATATACTGTAAATACAGAGCCGAAGAAGACTACAAACTCCTCGATAGTAATGGGAGAGCTTATACTTGCTTTCACCATAGCACAGATGAGGAAGGCCTGGATAACGAGAAACGTGACAGTGCCGCACTTATTACAGATACAGTATCGCACGCTTCTTTTTATGAGCCATTCAGGGCTTCTTTTTACGAGCCCTTCAGGTTTAGGAGTCTTGATCTTGAGTGCCTCGACATCGATATATGTTTCGTCTTCGGAACTCATGGTACATTCGATGTGTCCCACAGCCCCCTACAATTTTACAAAGGCTCAGCTCTCAGCTCTCACTCAATACTGTAGCAACCAGTCTCCGTTGTTCATCATTTTTTTCCGTTTCGAAGCCCCCACGAGATAGTTATAGTGTAGGATGTGTGCATCTCTTTTTCGAAGAGATCCCACGTTAAAGAGGCTTGCGAAGGATCCGTTAGGATACAGATTACGTGGAAGAGTCATCACAGGGATATCAAGTTTCTTCATGATTGTATTGATATAGACTTGATCTTCGGGCCGTTCTTTCCAAATGGCCATATCGACTGTAAAGATGCGCGGATCGACTCCGTAGGACCATGCTATGAAGCCAGTACAGCCATTTGGACATCCAGGAGTTCCAGAGCAATCCACCCGGGTCTGCTCGTCACATTGTAGATAGAGCTGTGGCGCGCCGGGGCTAGAAAGACGGGAGACGATATCCGGGAGGAAGTCAGAATAAACTGCAATGTCTCCATCTAGATATACTCCGTGGCGGATGGCCGGATCTGTGGAGAACTTGGCGAGGAGTTCCAGTTTTTTGAGATTGAGGGTTTGGAAGTGTTTTGTTCCGAATGGGGAGACATCCGGGCCAAACTCGGGAAGAGGGGCTTGGAAGCGGAGGCAGGGGACGCCCATACTTCTGAAAAAGCGGAAGGAGCCGTGGTCTGCACAGATGATGGCCAGTTTCCAGGGGACCTTGATTTCCCGGAGATGGGTGAAGAGATTGTAGGTGAGATACTTGTAGCCGTTGTTCGTGAGAGTGAAGACGAAGGTGCCCTCTGGTGAGAGGAAGGGGGCGATCGGCTCGACCAGCATTTATTGGGGTCGAAGGGATTCTGGGATCTCCGGCGGACTCACTCTCCGCTAAAAACATGTTATGAATCAATCGTATGACACATAACATATCATGCAGTGCATATTAGTTATTGTTTAGTTTCATGAGGGCAGAGCCAGTAGAAGGTTGAGCAGCCGCCTGATTTATCCTCGTAGTTACAAGCTTTTTATGAGATTCGCGTCTCAGATGTTTAGTAGCCTCATGAAGGGGTATATCTTCATTACGCGTTTTAAAGTATTTGAAGAGTGAGTTGCGCATAGAAGGATCTATAAACTCTGTGAGACCGTCATTATTGGTGGCGAAGATCTCGTCCCATGTGTTTCCGTTTACTTTAACTGGCGAATAGGCGTATCGAGAAACATATTGGCGATTCGCACGGAGCCCATGAAATAGGTGCATAGCTCTAATCTTGATATACCCTACCTTTGGGTTAACGCGTTTAAAGTTGTCATGGTAGGCAGGCCAATCTTCGAGAATGATATCAAAGATATTCTTGCGCCCCAGAGTCATCATAGTCTTCCAATAGCTGGGGATACCGTCCTTTAGGAAGTTAAATGAGAAGATGCCATCCCCGCTCCCAATCACAGCTTTCGGGAAGAATCCACCCACATCTTGAAATATTTTCCTCTTGAACGCCCATGCGAAACCTGGATGATATGAGTTCACATTATTCTTCGTGATAGTTATCTGCTCCTTTAGTGCATATGCATAGCCGTACTTCCAGCTTCCGATACGCTTATTATCGGGTGTGAGCCAACACGCCTTATCATATGGTTGTATGATATCATATTTGTCAAGAGCGATAGATACTTGATCAAGCCAGTCTGGCGCGTCGAACATGATGTCCCCGTCTAGTGTGACTATTTTGGTGTATTGTTCGGGTACAATCGTTTCAAGTTTGTTAAAGAGCTGTTCCTTATAAAACATTAAAGAGTTTGAGTGTACTACGAGATCTGCGCCGGTAACTTGTGGCTTTGCGTCGTTAAATACGCATTCGACCACATAACAGGGGATCTTTTTTTCTTTCAATATTTTCATGATATACAGGATGTTCTTCAAGATGCGCTTGAACCCCACTGGGTTGTAAAACACCATTAGGACAGCAGTATCCTTCAGAGTTGGTTCGATATAGATGGAAGTGGAACGCCCCTCCCCCAGTTCTGAAAACTCAGTATCACCGGCCTCTTTCTTTACTTTTTTAGTCGCCCTATTTCGGGTTCTTGCTCCCATCCTATTATCTAGTGTTATTTACGCCGGGCGATACCCCCTATAAAAAATGTCCGAGAACTGTAGATATGGCTCCTAGAAACAAACACGTCCTTCGCAAAAAGAAATCAAGAGTATCACGGGCAAGAAGAGTGACTCGGAAAAAAATGCGGGGTGGATCTGGAACAATAGATATTGTGATCTCCCGATATTCAGAGAAGCTCGATTGGCTGAAGGATTTCCCTGCAGAAACATATAAGCGGGTTTTTATCTATAACAAGAACCCGAAACCATTTGAAGAAAAAATCGATAGGGCGACGATAGAAAATCTGCCAAATATTGGGCGTGAGGCGCATTCATATTTGTATCATGTAATAAAGCATTATGATAATCTTGCGGATGCTACATTATTTCTGCCTGGATCCGTGCGTGGTAAGCCATGGAAGGATTTTCAGCTTTATAAGATAAGGAAGAGTTTGGATAATGGTCCGGGTTCTTATATTGTGAGGTCCACTCGTCCTAAAGGTATGGAAAAGGACTTCCAGATCGATTCTCATGAACTTAGTAATAGTTCTAACAAAAATCTGAATAAAGATTTCAAGCTCCATCCATCTCCTATACGACCTCTTTCAAAGTGGATGGAACATTACATGCCTGGAGAGGATATGTATTGTCTAGGAGTGTTTGGTACTTTTTCTGCGACGAAAGAGGATATCCGAAAGCGACCGAAGAGTTTCTACGAGGAACTTATTAAGACAGTTGATACTACAAATCCAGAGGCGGTCCATTATATGGAGCGTCTTTGGGCTAACATATTCTCAATACCCGAGGATAACTGTCTAAATAGGGAGTGGTGATCTTACTTATGCTCTTTGGAGAAGTCTGGAATGGGTACAGTGAAAAGGAGTTTATCGCGGAAGTTACATATAAGGGGGTGGAAGATATCTGCCAGAAGTTCTGTCCAGCCGATGGGATATCCTGGTTGGACCTCGGGGGTGGCTCGTGGATGTGTTGCAGGATGTTTTTTGAGATCTTCGAGTTTCTCATCCATCTTTTTGATCATCTGCCCATACCACTGCTTTGTGAACTCAGTTTTGGGTCGCATGATAAAAGCACCAGTACCAGGTATTTCTTTCCAAAGTGATTTGGCATGCGGTCCTCCGTATACACCTGTGGGACTAGGCTCATGATAGCCGTTTACGAAAATAGTATCATTTTGGAGTATGTCATCAAATGCCTTATTCCAATCTCCTGTTGTGAATTTTATATCTGAATAGCCACCGCCATGAAAGTGCATGAAGTATGTACGAAGATAATCGGATCTGTGAACCTGAGACAAGAGATTATAGCCCTCGTGGAAAGGATGATCGGCTAGAATATAGGGTGTGACATTCGCTGGAGTTATAACTTTAACATCACAGCCTGCATTCGCGACAAGATGATCTAAACATTTCTTACGATTCGGGGACATTTCAGTCTCCCCAGTCCAGAATGTATAGATGATCCTATCGATGGATCCTCCATACTGTCTACGCCTTGTGCGACGTGTTTTACGTTTAGATTTTCTGGTGCCTCTTCTTTTAAGTCGGCGCATCTATAATGACTCTATAAAAGTTATGAGGCAATCATAGTTTGCGGGTCAAACACATTTTCCATACCTCAAATAAGAGATGCGGAAGGCGGAGGGATTAAAATGGCTTTTACTTCTTGTATTTGCGGCGAGCCTATATTTGTATATACGCAGAGAGATGACGCTAACACCTATAGAGTTTTACACACCCCGAAGAAGTTCTGGTGAGGTTGAGAAGAATGGGATACCGTTTATCTTGCATGAGTTCTGGCATTCCAGGCGCATGCCCTATCACATGAGCGAGGTGGTGAAAAGACATATTGAGATGAATCCTGAGTTTGATGTCTACATCTATTCGGAAGCGGAAGCAGTATCGTTTCTGAAGGAACATTTCGAGCGTGATGTATTGGATGCCTATTACAGTTTCAAGCCAAGTGCCTTTCGCTCAGACTTATTTCGGTACTGTGTCTTATATGTGAAGGGAGGTATATATGTTGACACGAAGATTGATTTTTCAGTACAGCTAAAGGATTTGATCTATGATTCGAACCCCCTCTTGGTAGGAACTGTAGATAAATGGTGTAATGGGAAGGGGGTTGCAAATGGCTTTATGATTGCGCCACCGAAAAGTGAGCTTATGGCGAATCTCATAGAGGAGATCGTAAATGCATCCGAGGCCCGTCTATACAATATGAATGGACTGGATGTGACGGGCCCATGCATGATTGGGCGTATCATAGATGATATGGGGAAATCAAATCTGCGCGAGAAAGCTAAATGCCTTTGCAGCGAAGAGGGGATTGATTTTGTCATAACGTGTGATGGGAAGAGGGTTGCACGTTCCTATAGTCAATACAGGGATGAGCAAAAAGCAATGCAGAAAGAGCCATCCTATGTAGAACTCTATAAAAAGCATGACATATATTGGTAAAAACCCGGCACAATATAGGATGCCCCGACTAAAGCGTAATATTACACGAAAACGTAGACAGCGTGGGGGGGATCAGAAGTACTTGTTTATCAATATGAATACGATGACAGAAGGCTTGGGAAACCAGTTGTATACGTATTCTGCTGGATTAATGGTACAGAAGAAGGTGAAGTTACCTATTTGTATTATACGCGGCGATGTAGAAAAGCACACGCGCAACAACTATAAAAATCTATTTGATGGAGTATTTGCCTCAGATCTAGGTATAACAGAAGAAAGGATTAACTCTGCAAAAAAGATACTAATAAATCGGAAGAACTCGAGAAATGGTTGGAAGAACTCAAACATAGAGTTCAGTCCAACGAACGCCATACAAGATATAGTATTGCCCAACTACCCCTTATACCAAAACTATGCATCTATACAACCAGTAATAGAGGATGTAAAGAAGATGTTGATAAAGAATGAGTTTAGCAAGGATACCTATAAAAAGTATAAAGATATGATTGCCAGCGACAAAACTGCATTCATGCATGTCAGACGCGGAGACTATAAGAGTTGGGGTTGGCTATTGGGTGAAGATTATTACATGAGTGCCTTAGATAAACTAGAAGCTAACAAAGATGTTGAAACGATCTATATATTTTCAGATGATATTGGGTGGTGCAAGGAACATAGCAAAGATTGGGAGGCCCATACCAAGAAGAAGTTAGTATATGATGAAACACAAAACGAGTTGGAAGTTCTATATATGATGACACTGTGTATGGCTGGTGCTATATTATCCCCGTCGACATTTGGATCTCTAGGTGCATTTATGGGAGCAGATATGAATAAGTCATCAACGATTGTCTATAAATCTGTTACACATGGCGACAATGTAAGAAAAAACGGATACCAGTACCCAGAGAGATGGATTGGAATTTAAAAGAGTATATTATATAGAATGGCGCGTAAACGGGTAACATCAAGGAGGAAATCAAGAAGCGGTCGTAAGACTCTGCGTAAGTACAAGCAAAAAAAGCGGATGATAGGTGGCGACGCTATACCGAAGCACGGATTTGAGTTAATCCTGGATGTGGAAAAGGAGAAAGAGCAGCATGAGGATCTGAAACCACTAATAGAAAAGTTTAAGATAACACCAAGTTTTGCTGTTAATAAAGATGATGTATCTAGTCACCCGCTATATCCAAAGTTTAAAAAGGAACATCCTACAGCTATAAGCCTCGCTATAAACCATATAGAATGTATTAAGAAACATAAAGATACAAATGATTACCTAATTATATTTGAGAGCGATGTCTTAGCTCTATATGATCTAGAAGTTGTAAAGAAGGATATTGAAAAGGCGGTTAAAGAGATGCAAGATAATAAGATCGACTTTGTTTTTATGGGCAAAGGACATCTGGATAATGTGTCAGGATCTGCAAAAGAGAATATAACGGAGACCTTGTATAAGATGAGTGAAAGAGCTTCCCGATGTACAGAAAGTTATATAATAAGCCCAAATGGTATGGCTAGGTATCTTGAGTATGTCGATAAAGAACCTGATCACTATGCGATAGATTGGGACTACAACAACTTCTTCGTAAAAAATCCAGATATAGTTATCGCATGGAGAATACCAGAGCTTTTCAGGCAGAATAAAGAGAAGTTTAAAAGCACGGTGGTACATACAACAAATACAGATAAAATATAATAGTGAGACGTTCAATGCTACAATAAAAGAAATGGATATAGTAGTATAGGAATGGTTAGAAAGCTACGTCGCCAAACCAGAAAAAAAAGAAGACTACGGATGAAAGGTGGTAGCAAAAAACTGCTACTTATCATTCGCGGTGAAGCGTTTCGAGTTGGGGGGTCCTCCACCAGACAAAATGGTGCGGAAGAATCATATGCAGCTCAAGAGAGTGCATGTAAGGC
>Ga0209551_1000157_pt1 | contig 23122 bp, 21 predicted proteins | sample LauGreSuBDMM15SD_2_FD_187568 | JGI IMG/M metagenome (GOLD analysis project Ga0209551, IMG submission 187568) | Freshwater lake microbial communities from Lake Michigan, USA - Su13.BD.MM15.SD (SPAdes) (version 3) | ecosystem: Environmental > Aquatic > Freshwater > Lake | place: Lake Michigan, USA... | reverse complement strand
GCTGCGCCATCGACACCCAGTTGTGTTGCAACTGTCTTTAACTTTGGAAGGGTCATGGCAGCAAGCTCTGGACTTTGTGAGCGAACTGGTTCAATTTCTGTTGTCATGAATATCTTTTCACTATTGGCTCTAGGTTTTAAACCCTAAGAAACCTGGGATTTTTGTTTTTTGAAATTATCTGATGTGTTACTGGCCGCTAGATGTGCCGTTCAGATGTGTAAAGGTTAGCAGGATAAGGCGCGAATCCGCAAAATTAAGCGGTCACGACGCTTACGCCTGCGCGTGAAATGCCCAGAGAAATCATGTGGAACTTATCCCCTGCCGCACGCTCTAACTCAGCAGCCTCTGACTCCCCACCTGTGTGAAGAACCAACACTGTTGGACCCGCACCTGAAATAAAGGCTGCTACTCCGGCGCTTCGAAGCTTTGTCATCAGGGCAAAACTGCTCGGCATCGCATCCTTGCGATAGGCCTGATGTAGGAAATCTTCGGTTGCACCTAGCAATAGATCTGGACGGTGTTGTAATGCCTGAAGCAACACTGCAACGTTACTTGAGTTCTTAACCGCGTCAGAATGCGGGATTGATTCAGGCAACATCTTGCGAGCTTTTGAGGTTGATAGCTCTGTGGATGAAACAAATGCAAGAACACCAATACGTGGATCTACTTCAAAGTTTAAGGATTGTGCAACAACATGGCCGCGTTGGGATTCTTGCCATGCCAAGTTTGCACTGCCATAAATAGCAGCTGAGACATTATCTGGATGGCCTTCCATTTCATTGGCAATGTTCAACATATCTTCAGTCGACATGCGTTCATTGCCACCAAGAACAAGTGCTCGTGAAAGTGCTAATCCACCAACGATTGCTGCTGCAGATGAGCCAAGTCCTCGACCATGTGGAATTACATTTAATTGGCGCAATGAAATGCCGCGAGGACGACCACCTAAGAAATCAAAACCTTTATGCATTGCTTTGATAACTAAGTTCTTATCTGTCGTCGGCACATGGTCGGCGCCTTCTCCAGTGACATCAATATCAACACCAGGCTCATCCATCACTTGTGCCATATAACGATCATGCATATTGAGTGCTAATCCAAGGCAGTCAAAGCCAGGTCCTAAGTTGGCGCTGGAGGCAGGAACTTGAACCTGAACAGGTTGTGCTTTAAATGTTGGCTTCATGGCTTTTACGCAAGTCCCAATGCTTTGGCTGCAATCTTCGCGTTTACTGGAACAACTACCGGCTTCTTTGCCGCCTCTAGCGCATATTGAATATCTTTTAGGCCGTGACCCGTAACGGTAATAACAATTGTCTTACCTTGCGGCAGCTTGCCAGCCTTCTTGTATTTAAGTAGCCCTGCAAGACCTGCAGCAGATGAAGGCTCAACAAAGATGCCTTCTTTGGCTGCAATGAGTCGGTATGCGCTCAAGATTTCGCGATCTGTTACAGAGTCAATAACGCCACCTGATGTGTCACGGGCCTCGATTGCTTGCTGCCATGAAGCAGGATTACCAATACGAATTGCTGTTGCAATTGTCTCTGGGTTCTTAACAATCTTGCCCTTAACAATGGGTGCAGCACCTGCTGCTTGGAATCCATACATCATTGGTAACTTTGTTGAGAGGCCATCCTTGTTGTACTCCTTATATCCCTTCCAATATGCAGTGATGTTTCCTGCATTACCCACAGGGAGCGCATGAATATCTGGTGCATTACCAAGCATGTCAACAACTTCAAAACTTGCAGTCTTTTGTCCTTCGATGCGATATGGATTAACAGAGTTAACAAGTGCTACTGGATAATTCTCCGAAAGTTCCTTAGCTAGCATTAAACAATCATCAAAGTTTCCGTTGACCTGCAAAATTGTTGAATCATGAATAACTGCTTGTGCCAGCTTTCCCATTGCAATTTTGCCTTTAGGAATCAAAACCACTGGACGCATTCCGGCTTTTACGGCGTATGCGGCAGCGGCGGCAGAGGTGTTTCCGGTTGATGCGCAGATAACAGCTTTTGCTCCATCTTCTGCTGCCTTTGAAATCGCCATTGTCATTCCGCGATCTTTAAAAGAACCTGTTGGGTTTAGACCTTCATACTTGATCCACACATCATTTCCCAATAACTCTGAAAGGTTGCATGCATAAATTAAGGGTGTTCCACCTTCGCGCAAAGAAATGATTGGAGTCTTGTCACTTACTGGAAGACGGTGACGGTACTCCTCAATAACTCCGCGCCATTGGTGGGCGCCAGTTTCCTTCTTAGAAAATAGACCCATTAGGCAGATGCTCCCTCAACGCGAATGACGCTTTTAACGTTACTGACAATATCCATCTTCTTCAACTTTTCAACGCACGCATCTAGTGCATCCTCTGTTGCGGCATGTGTAACAACGATTAATTCAGCATCTGCACCTAGACCTGATTGTCGAACTGTTTGGATAGAAACGCTTTCACTTGCAAATGTTTGCGCGATTGCGGCCAAAACACCTGATTTATCAGCAACATGTAGGCGCACAAAGAATTGAGACTTAACCGCGCCAATTGGGGCGATATCAAGGTCGGCGTAATCTGATTCACCATAACCAACAGTTGAATAAGCAGCGTGACGGGCAACAGCAACTAGATCACCAAGAATTGCTGATGCTGTTGGCGCACCGCCTGCTCCACGACCGTAAAACATCAGCTGGCCAGCAGCTTCAGACTCAACATAGATTGCGTTAAATGCGTTACGAACAGAGGCCAGTGGGTGTGCCACAGGCAAAATCACGGGGTGGACTCGAACTGAAATCTCATCTTTAACAGTCAACTCTGCAATTGCCAGTAATTTGATCACGCTGTTCATTGATTTTGCAGCAGTAACATCCTCAGATGAAATGTGCGTAATGCCTTCGCAATACACCTCATCAATTACAACTGTGCTGTGAAAAGCAAGGCTGGCAAGGAGCGCCGCCTTTGCTGCTGCATCATGTCCTTCAATGTCGGCAGTTGGATCTGCTTCTGCATAACCAAGAGTTTGTGCCTCTTTTAGAACATCATCAAAGGCGCGGCCTTCTTCATGCATCTTTGTAAGAATGTAATTTGTTGTTCCATTAACAATTCCCATCACACGAGTGATTTGATCACCAGCAAGTGATTCGCGCATTGATCTAATAATTGGAATCGCACCTGCTACTGCTGCTTCATAATATAAATCTACTTTTGCCGCATCTGCAGCATTAAATAATTCATGTCCATGTGTTGCAAGCAACGCCTTATTTGCAGTAATGACAGATTTACCATTTTTGATCGCTTCAAGGATTAAGGATTTAGCGGGTTCAATTCCGCCCATTACTTCAATAATGATGTTAATGCTTGGATCTGAAACAATTGATTTAAGGTCAGTTGTAATTAAAGAGGACTCAACACCATCTCGCGCACCTGTCGTGCGAACACCAACTTTGCTCAACTTAAGCAGCGCGCCTGAGCGCTCTGAAAGCTCTTGCTCATCATCTTGGAGCAGGCGGGCAACCTGGCTGCCGACAACGCCGCAGCCGAGCATTCCAATTGTGATTGTTTTGACGCCTGAGTTCATAGCGCCATTCTTTCATAGATGAGTAGATCGGCGTTAAATATCGAGCCGAAGCAGATCAGCTTCACTCTCTCGGCGCACAATTACACGAGCTTTTCCATCTTTTACTGCAACTACTGGTGGTCTTGGCACATGGTTGTAGTTGCTGGCCATGCTGCGTCCATACGCACCTGTTGCAGGGACAGCTAATAAATCCCCTGGCACGATGTCATCAGGCAAATCAATCTCGCGAATAACAATATCGCCAGTTTCGCAATGCTTTCCGACTAAACGGCTAGAAACATGTGCTGCAGTGCTTGTGCGATTGGCCAAAATTGTTGTGTATTCAGCGCCATATAAGGATGGTCGAATGTTGTCGCTCATTCCACCATCTATTGAGATGTAGCGACGATGGGTGCCATTTTCTAAAGTCACATCTTTTACTGTGCCAACTTCATACAAGGTAAACATGGTCGGTCCAACAATTGCCCGGCCTGGTTCAATTGAAACTCTTGGAATCTCCAGATTATGTGTTGCACAATTTTTTGTAACAGCGGCAGCAAGTGCGTTCATTGCCTCTGCAGGATCAACTGTTTCATCTCCTGGCAAGTAAGCAATCCCGTATCCCCCACCAAGATCAAGCTCTGGTAACTCGCTCTTGAACTCATCGCGATATTGGGCAAGTAAGGAAACTAGTCGTTCTGACAAAATCTCAAAGGATTTGTAACCGAAGATCTGCGAACCGATATGTGCATGGATTCCGCGAAGCTCAAGGCTTGGGTGAGTACGGACTGCAGTAATTGCAGCCCATGCTGCGCCACTTGCAATTGAAAAACCAAACTTCACATCTTCATGCGCAGTGGCAATTGATTCATGTGTATGGGCTTGGATACCTGGTGTTATGCGCAGCAATACTCGCTGCACTTTGCCAGCCCTTTGTGCAGCCTCTGCCACACGTTCTATTTCATAGAGCGAATCAATAACAATTAATTCCACGCCAACAGATATAGCTTTCTCAATTTCGCTCAAAGACTTATTGTTTCCATGTACTTCGATCTTTGATGGATCAATTGAGCCAGCAAGTGCAACTGCCATTTCTCCACCGGTGCTGACATCGATACCAATGCCAATTTCCTTGATCCAACGAGCAAGTTCAGTGCAGATAAATGCCTTTGATGCGTAATAAACAGTGCCAGCATGTGATCCAAATGCATCCTTGAGGGCTTTATCCCAAGCAAGTGCGCGCTCACGAAAATCTGCTTCATCAATAAAAAATGTTGGTGTTCCAAACTCTTTAGCAAGTGACTTCGCAGTTATTCCCGCAATTGAAAGTTCAGCGCCGGTTGTGACAGATGAGGACCACATGAGTTACATCCTCTCCGGTGCGCTGACGCCTAGTAGATCTAGACCGTTGTGAACAACCTGCTTTGTTGCAGTACATAGTAATAAACGCGCGGTATGAAGCGCAGATAATTCTTCATCCCCCAACGGCAAAACGCGGCAATCGTTGTAGAAGCCGTGATACGTACCAGCAAGTTCTTCGAGGTAACGGGCGATGCGGTGGGGTTCACGGAATTCAGCTGCACTTGCCACAACACGTGGAAACTCTGCCAACGCACCTAATAATTCATTTTCACGGTCATGCACCAACTGCGCAGGGTCGAAATCCTTCAAATTTAGTGAAGCGCCGAGTTCCTCAGCATTGCGCAAAACTGCAGCAATACGAGCGTGTGCGTACTGCACGTAATAGACAGGATTTTCATTGGTGTTTCTCTTTAAAACATCGATATCCATCACCATAGGTGTGTCAACTGGGTAGCGAATCAAGGTGTAGCGAGCAGCATCCACGCCAACCTTTTCAACCAGCTCTTCAAGAGTAATAATTGTTCCAGCGCGCTTAGACAGCTTTACCTCTTCCCCGCCTTCCATAATCTTTACCATCTGACCAATGAGCACATGAATGTTGTACTCAGGATCATCTCCAGCACATGCAGCAGTTGCCTTTAAGCGACCGATGTATCCGTGGTGATCTGCGCCCAACATGTAAATGCAAATATCAAAGCCACGTTCGCGCTTATTAATGTAATAAGCCGTATCTGATGAAAAGTAGGTTAGCGACCCATCGCTCTTTGTCATCACTCGATCTTTGTCATCGCCAAAGTCTGTTGTGCGAAGCCACACAGCCCCATCCACCTCAAATACATGACCTTGTGCACGAAGCTTTTCCATACCGTGCTCAACTGCGCCTTGATCATGCAAGGAGCGCTCTGAGAACCACACATCAAAGTGTGTATTAAATGTGTCTAATACTCGTTGCTGATCTTTTAACTGCAATGTGTAAGCGGCTTCACGGAATGCAACAAAGCGCTCATCCCCCGACAATTCCTTAATTCCGGAAATTTCTGCAACAACATCTCTTGCTAAATCCTTTATGTATTCGCCTTGGTATCCATTTTCTGGAACAGCGTTACCAAGTGCGACCGCTTCAACTGATTGACCAAATAGATCCATCTGATTGCCGCGATCGTTAATATAAAACTCACGCGTTACTTGTGCACCAGCTGCTGTCAGAACACGACCTAACGCATCACCAACTGCTGCCCACCGTGTGTGACCTAAGTGCAATGGTCCAGTTGGGTTAGCGCTAATAAATTCAAGGTTAACTTTCACACCTGCGAGCGCACTTCCTTTTCCATAATCACCCTTGGCTGCAACAATTGTTTGCACAAGTGCTGCTTGGCTTGCACGATTTAAAGTGATGTTGATAAATCCAGGTCCGGCAATTTCAACCTTAGATATATCTGCAACTCCGCTGAGTTGATCAGCAATTAATTGAGCCACTTCACGCGGATTCTTGCCAGCGGGTTTTGCTAACTGCAAGGCAATTGATGTTGCATAGTCGCCATGATCACGATCTTTAGGGCGCTCCAGCTTGATGCTCTCTGGGGATTGGCCATTGAGTATTCCGGCAGCGATGGCTCGGCTGATAGCAGCCTTGATCTCGCGCTCCAGAATCTCAATATGTGATGGCATTAGGCAAGGTTATCGTGAGCGATAGCGCCCGTTATCAAATCGTTAGACAATGCGCTGTTTTTTCTGAGTAAAAATAGTGACCTTTCTGGGCATCCACAGTAGTTTTTACACACGTTGTGCCTTACATATCCGGGCGAATAACTCGCCCGGGGGCTTAACTCCTCCGAAAGGTCAATACATGAAGAAGCTTCGTTATGCGCTTACAGCACTAGTAGCTGTTACCGCGCTTGTACTAACAGGATGCTCAAGTTCATCAGATTCAGCTGACGAAGGTTTTGTCGGCGTAATTCTTCCTGATGCAGCATCATCAAACCGCTGGGAAACTGCTGACCGCGGATTCCTACAAGCTGCATTTGATGCAGCAGGAGTAAAAGTAGATATTCAGAACGCAAACGGCGACAAGGAACAATTCGCAACAATTGCAGACCAGATGCTTACAGCTGGTGCAAAGGTTCTTATCCTTGTAAACCTAGATTCAGATTCAGCTAAGGCTGTTCAGGACAAGGCTGCAGCACAGGGTGTTAAGACAATCGACTACGACCGTCTAACACTTAATGGTTCAGCTTCATACTACGTTTCATTCGATAACGAAGCAGTTGGTCGTCTTCAGGGTGAAGGTATCAAGGCTTGCCTTGATGGCGCAGGAAAGACAAATGCACGTATCGTTTACTTGAACGGTTCACCAACTGACAACAACGCAACTCTTTTCAAGGCTGGATACGATTCAGTGCTACGTCCTTTGATCGATTCAAAGAACTACACACTTGTTGATGACCAAGCTGTCCCAGACTGGGATAACGCAAAGGGTGGAGTAATTTTCGAACAGCAGCTTTCAAAGGCTGGCGGAAAGCTTGATGCAGTTGTATCAGCTAACGAAGGTCTTGGACTTGCAGCGATTGCTGTTCTTAAGAAGAACAAGCTAAACGGCAAGGTCTGTGTGTCTGGTCAGGATGCAACTGTTGATGGACTGCGTGCAGTTCTAACAGGAGACATGTCAAACACTGTTTACAAGGCAATCAAGGCTGAAGCAGAAGGCGCAGCAGCACTTGCTATCGCACTTCTACGTGGCGAAGAAGCAACAACAGCTACAGGATCAGTAAACAATGGTTCAGTTGATGTTCCTTCAGTTCTTTTGGTTCCAGTTGGTATCACAAAGGCAAACGTCAAAGCCGTTATTGATGACGGATTCCAGACTCGCGAAGCAGTTTGCGAAGGAATCGAAGAGCTCTGCACAGCAAACGGACTCTAATATCCGACCTGTAAAGCAGATATAGAAATAGGTTGCGGCTCGGAGGAAACTCCGGGCCGCAACTGCTTTACCCGCTGGCTTATAAAGTTTGGATAGATTACGTTCAGGCAATTGCAATTTGAAGAAATCGGGAGATTATGACAACACCGCTACTGTCCTTACGAGGAGTTAATAAATCCTTCGGACCAGTTCATGTACTAAAAGATGTCAACTTCGATGTTCATGCTGGGCAGGTGACCGCACTTGTTGGTGATAACGGCGCAGGCAAGAGCACGCTGATCAAATGCATCGCCGGTATCTACACACCAGAAGTGGGTGAATTCTATTTTGAAGGTAACAAGGTTTCAATCGGTGGTCCACGTGATGCGACCGCACTAGGAATTGAGATTGTGTATCAAGATTTAGCACTGTGCGATAACTTAGACATCGTTCACAATATGTTTTTAGGCCGCGAACAAAAGCGCGGACCAGTATTAAATGAAACCTCGATGGAAGCACTCGCCCGAAAGACTTTAGATGGCTTGAGTGTTCGTACAGTGAAGTCGATTCGTCAAACAGTTTCTTCTCTTTCAGGTGGGCAGCGTCAAACAGTTGCTATTGCCCGCGCAGTACTCTGGAACAGCAAGGTGGTAATCCTTGATGAGCCCACTGCAGCGCTCGGTGTGGCTCAGACTGAGCAAGTTCTTAACTTGGTTCGACGTCTTGCTGATAATGGTTTAGCTGTCGTATTAATTAGCCACAACCTCAATGATGTATTTGAGGTTGCAGACAACATTGCGGCTTTGTATCTAGGAAATATGGCAGCACAAGTGAACAAGAATGAAGTAATACCTCGACAAGTAATTGAATTAATCACTACCGGAAAATCCGCTGGAGTTGAAGCTCCATCTGCAAACACTGGAGCCGCTAAATGAGCATGACAAATGATGTTGAGGTTCCAACACTTAAGGGTTCTGCAAAGGACTACTGGGCACGAGTAAAAGCCGGAGATATTGGTTCTTTGCCTGCAGTCTTGGGCTTAATCGCTCTGTGCCTTGTATTTGGAAGTATGTCTAGCGTTTTCCTAACTCCTGGAAACTTTGCAAACCTGATTACCCAAGCTGCAGCAGTAATTGTTATTGCGATGGGCTTGATTTTTGTTCTGCTCCTTGGGGAGATTGATTTATCTGCTGGATACACCGCAGGTGTTACAGGAGCAGTTCTAGTTATCTTGATAACTAACCAAGGTCAGCCTTGGTATGTGGCATTAACTGCAAGCATCGCAGTAGGTGCAGTTCTAGGTTTCCTCTTGGGCTCGCTAGTTGCCCGTCTTGGCATTCCATCATTCGTTGTAACTTTGGCAGCGTTCTTGGCCTTCCAAGGAATCTTGCTTCTTTTGGCCGGTGAAGGAGGAACTATCCGTGTTGAGGATCCAACAATTCTTGCAGTTGAAAATAGCAACATGTCCCCCACAGTTAGTTGGATCTTTTTCCTAATTGTTGCTGTTGCCTATGTTCTCTCAGGTCTTACTGCAATGAACTCACGCCGTAAAGCGGGATTAAAAACAGAGCTCAAGAAGTTGTGGATCATCAAAACAGCCGGACTTCTTCTTATCACTGGCCTTGCTGTATTTGCGCTCAACCTTGAGCGAAGTAACAACCCAGATTTGGTGAGCCTCAAGGGAATTCCATACGTTGTTCCTGTCATCTTGCTGCTTCTAGTTATTGGAACTTTTGTTTTAGGTCGCACCGCATTTGGTCGCCATATTTATGCAGTTGGTGGAAACGCTGAAGCTGCGCGTCGCGCCGGTATCGATGTGAAGCGAATTCGGATTGCAGCGTTCATGATCTGTTCTTCTTTGGCCGCAATTGCTGGAATGATCTTTGCATCCCGCCAAAACTCTGTATCTCCAACAACTGGTGGAAGTTCAACACTTCTCTATGCCGTTGGTGCTGCAGTTATTGGCGGAACATCACTATTTGGTGGAAAAGGCAAGATGCGAGATGCCATCCTTGGTGGCCTTGTGGTTGCCGTTATTGATAACGGCATGGGACTACTTGGATATGCAGCAGGAATTAAGTTCATTGTTACAGGACTTGTTCTACTTGTTTCTGCTGGCGTTGACGCAATCTCTCGACGTGGCAACCTCACCAATTAGTACACCTTTACTTCAAGCCCATCAAGTGCTCTAGCGCAAGCTGATCAATGGCTTCATAGCCATAACCACGCTTGCCTGCTGCTTCAACATCAAAGGAATCCTTTGCAAGATCCTTCCACGTTTCACCTGCAGCAAGTGTTGGCTCTGAAAGTCCTGGAATATTTGATTCCTTCATCGCTGCAATGACCCGTGAATCAGCGCGGAAAGCTAATGCGCGTTCCTTAAGGGCAAGATATGTGCGCATATTTGCAGTTGCTGACTCCCATACTCCCTTGTCACTTTCTGTGCGAGCTGGCTTGTAATCAAAGTGCTTTGGTCCGCTGTAGTTATAACGCTCAAGTAGATCAACTAAGAAGAATGCAGACTTGAGATCTCCGTGGCCAAATACTAAATCTTGATCAAACTTTGGACCGTGCTGACCGTTTAGGTCGATGTGGAAGAGCTTCTTGTGCCATAGGGCTTGTGCAATTCCATGAACGAAGTTAAGTCCAGCCATTTGTTCGTGACCAACTTCAGGATTCACACCGACAAGCTCTGGACGATCTAGCGAATTGATAAATGCAAGTGCGTGTCCCACTGTTGGCAGGAAAATATCACCGCGTGGTTCATTTGGCTTTGGCTCAATTGCAAACTTAATGTCATATCCGTTGTCGGTGACAAACTCTCCTAAAGTGTTGAAGGCTTCGCGGAAGCGGTCAAGTGCAACGTAGGCATCTTTTGCGCCATCTGATTCAGCACCTTCACGGCCACCCCAACACACATATGTTGTTGCACCAAGTTCTACGGCCAACTCAATATTTGTCATCACCTTGCGAATTGAATATCGGCGAATGTCTTTATCATTTGATGTGAAGGCGCCATCTTTGAAAACAGGATGTGTAAACAGATTTGTTGTCGCCATTGGCACCTTCATGCCGGTTTCAGCAAGTGCCTTTTTGAAACGATCAATGTGACCGCGACGAGAAGAGTCATCACTTCCAAATGGAATCAAATCATCATCGTGGAAAGTCACACCATGTGCTCCGCGAGCAGCTAACTCATTGACTGTGCGGACAGGATCCAGAGGATCACGAGTTGCATCTCCAAAGGGGTCACGTGCCTGCCAGCCCACTGTCCAGAGGCCAAATGTGAACTTATCTGAAGGTGTTGGGGTCAATGCCATGGCTTAAAGCCTTTCTATGCGTATTCGCCGTTTTGGAACATTGGTAACTTACCTCTAATCTTGTCCCCTATCCATACGGTAGCGGTAACGCTTTGGTGTGGGTTTGCGGGAGTGGTGAAATGGCAGACACGCAGGTCTTAGGAACCTGTGTCTTCGGACGTGCGGGTTCAAGTCCCGCCTCCCGCACACATCTATAAGTAAGAAGTTACAGTTCGTATATGGCAAAGAAATCTGCAGCCAAAATCAAAATGGAAGCCGCTGAAACAAAGCGTGCTGCTGCTGCCCGCCGTGAAGAAAAGAAACAGCAACCTCACAGTGTCGTTACTAATGGGACTGCAGATCTAGATCGATATGAATCCCTGGACGGTGCTTGGCGTGAAATCGGCCTTGCTGCACCTGCCCGACGGGCATTAATTGATGATGGCTTATTTGAATTGGCTGACCTGCGCAAAGTTTCACTGGCAGCTGTAAAGGAACTAGATGGCATGGGCCCAAATGCCGTTCGAGTATTGGTTGCCGAAATGAAGAAGGCAGACTTAGCTTTTCGCAAATAGAAGCACCTGCGAATTATTCGCAACTTTTCATTTAACAATTGTTGTGATTAAGTATGCCCTGTTCACGAGTTCTACGTACTAGCCCCGGCTTAGTAGACGGCAACCCTCCAACGCGGTGGGGTGCTCCGGGTGACGAACTGGTCAGGAAACTGACAAGCGCGGTATTAATTACTTTGTAATTTCATACTTCGTTTGCAGATAAATGACACCTACTGCGATGGAGAGAGAAAATAATGTCTAACAACTGGTCCTTTGAAACCCTGCAGATTCATGCAGGTCAAACACCCGATCCAACAACTGGTGCGCGCGCATTACCGTTGTATCAAACGACGGCATACCAATTCCGCGACACAAAGCACGCTGCAGATCTTTTCAGCCTAGCTGAACTCGGAAATATCTACACCCGAATCATGAACCCAACGCAGGATGCGGTTGAACAGCGTATTGCCGCACTTGAAGGTGGAGTTGCAGCGCTGCTTGTTGCCTCTGGTTCTGCTGCAACAACTTTTGCAATTCTCAATATTGCTGAGGCAGGCGACCATATTGTCTCTAGCCCTAGCCTTTATGGTGGAACATATAACTTATTCCATTACACACTTCCGAAGTTTGGAATCGAAGTTACATTTGTTGATGATCCAAGTGATGCTGAAAGCTGGCGCAAGGCAGTGAAGCCAAATACGAAAGCGTTTTTTGGTGAGACAATCGCCAATCCAAGTAATGAAATTTTGGATATTAAGACGGTCGCAGATGTTGCACATGAAATCGGTGTTCCATTAATCGTTGATAACACGGTGGCAACACCGTATTTGATCAAGCCAATAGACTTTGGTGCAGATGTAGTTATTCACTCAGCTACCAAGTTCTTATCTGGCCACGGCAACGCAGTTGTTGGTGCGATTGTTGATGCCGGAAAGTTTGATTTTGCGCAATACCCCGAAAAGTTCAAGGGCTTCAATCAGCCAGACCCAAGCTACAACGGAATTGTTTACGCACAGGCACTTGGAGTGGGTTCGGCATTTGGTGCAAACCTTTCATATATCTTCAAGATTCGTTTGCAATTACTTCGCGATATCGGAGCGGCAGTCGCGCCATTTAACGCCTGGTTATTGGCACAGGGGCTAGAAACCCTCTCGCTTCGAATCGAGCGACACGTTGAAAACGCAAAGGCAATTGCAACATGGCTAGAAGCACATCCAAGTGTTTCAAAGGTCAATTATGCGGCTTTGCCATCATCACCTTGGAATAAGTTGGCGCAGCAATATGCACCAAAGGGTCCAGGAGCAGTTCTTTCCTTTGAACTCAAAGGTGGAGTAGAAGCTGGGATAAAGTTTGTCGAAGCCTTAAAACTATTTAGCCACGTAGCAAATATCGGCGATGTTCGATCACTTGTTATTCAACCCGCTACAACGACACACTCACAGCTTTCAGCTGATGAGCAGTTAGCTGCGGGAGTTACGCCAGGTTTGATTCGCTTAAGCCTTGGCCTAGAAAATATCGATGATATTAAAGCTGACCTAGAGCTAGGTTTTGACGCGGCGAAGTAACTCTCTATTAGCACACATAGAAAAAGACCCCGACGGTCGACCATCGGGGTCTTTTTTTAATTCAACTTAAAATTTAATATTAATTACTAAAAGCAAATGCAATCAAGGCAATCCCTGAAATAGCTAGCAATACTTTGATCTCTCGACGAGCCAATATCTTGAGCATTGCCGGAATGAATGTGGCTCCAATGATTAAGGCGCCCGGTGCAAAAATTAGTGCGCTTCGAGAAACAATATCGGACTCGCCCCATTGGTATCGAAGATTGATCAGTCCACATGCAAAGAGCAGATAACCACCCATTCGGTAGTTATTGATCCATATCTTATTCTCTTCATTATTGGGTGATACTGATTTATTCATGTGCTTATTCTAGAAAGCAGAATAGGAGCGCCGCTTTCGCGACACTCCTATTCTTAGGAATATTGTGCTAAAAACTAATCAAATGATTAGTGATCTTCCTTCATTCCTTCTGCCATTGACTTCATGCGTGCGATCTTCAAGATTGTTAGACCGAATACACACTTTGCCAAGATATCTGCAATTGTGTAACCAACCTGAACTGTTACGAATGATGATGATGATGCGTCACCAACGATGTTGAAGATGTAAGCAATTGGGTATACGCCCCATGTCGCGATTAGAAGTAGGCGCAGGCGACCAACGGTTGCTGCAACTCCTTCAGGCTGGCGATCAAGTGACTTTCCTAGCTCTACGAATAGAACGTAAAGGATGTAGATGAATGGAATTGTTGAAAGAACACCGTATAGAACCTGTGTGTTCTGGACAGCTGAAATTTCACCTGGGTAACCAAGTGCGATCATTGCAGCAGATGCTGGAACAAGGCGTGTGATTAGTGAGCGTGAAACTTCCTTAGCTAGTGCAAGAACTGCAATAACTTCTACTAGTAGTAGAGGAACAGTTAGAAGCCAGTCAACGTAACGGTATGCCTCGTTGAATGAATCCTGAGATCCATCTAGCTTAACCATGCCATTTTCTGATGCGTGCTTGAATGAATCAAAAATACGTAGGTAGTGGTAGCCCGCGATGAATGTAACCATCGATGACATTACAAGGGCGTTACGGTACTTCGCCAATACACGCTGTTGTGAAACGAGTGTGTAAACGGTGCAAGCGAGCATTGAAACGAGTCCTAACGAGAATACGTTATAGACCAGGTTCCATTGGTTGCTGTCTAGTTGCATAGAAATATGCCTCCATGAGGTTCACTTAAAGAGGCCATTTTGACCTCTGAATTCATCGGCCATAGGGAATCCTCGAGGAACACCCTTGACCTCCGACAATCACAATTGTGAACTAAACGCGACTGATTTGCACCATCTAAATGGGAAATTCTTGAGTTTTTTTAATTTTTTTCTGAAAATGAGCATGAAAATAGGGCGGTCTCAGATGAATTCACCGGAGACCGCCCCTATTCAAACCTACTAATGAGTGGCTTACTGGCCTTGCCACAACTTCATTTCTGCCGCAAATGGGTCAAGACCCATAGGTCCAAGCTTTAAGGCGTAACTATGGAACTTCTTCATATTGAAGCCATCCCCTAACCGAACCTTGGCATCTTCACGGGCGCTCATCCAGACGCGCTCGCCAACCTTGTAGGAAATAGCCTGTCCTGGCCAGCCAAGGTAGCGATCAGTTTCGCTTCGTGAATGATCCTCATCAAGCAGGGCCTGCTCGTTGAGCAACTTACGTGAGCTTTCCGCGTTCCAGACAACACCATTGTCATCCTTGTATCCAAGGTGCATGCCGATGTCTACAACAATTCGCCCAGCACGCAACGCTTGTGCAGAGAGGTAACCCATTTCAATACCTGGCTCATCAAATGCACCAAGTTCATTCATGAATCGCTCTGCATACAACGCCCAGCCTTCGCCGTAGCCACTGATCCAGGCTGATGTGCGCTGGAAACGCGTCAGGCGATCCTTCTCAACAGTTGCTGTTCCGATCTGTAAGTGGTGACCCGGAACCGCTTCGTGATACCAGGTAGAAACAAGGTGCCAGTTGCTCACTTCATTCTTACCCAACATCGGAATCCATGTTGTTCCTGGACGTGAAAGATCCTCTGATGGCGGGTTGTAATACGGCGCAGATGCGCTGCCATCTGGTGCAAGGCGGGCTTCACAAATTGCAATGCGTGGATCAATTTCAAAGAACTCGCCATTCATGCGCTTCATTGCCACATCTGTAAAATCCTGTAGATACTTCACTACATTTTCAGGACCAACAACTTTGTACTTAGGGTCATTATCAAGGGTGTCTGCGACCTCGCGAAGAGTCTTTGCAGATGGATTGATAATCTTTGCAAGCTCCCACATACGATCGTTGATTGCCTTAAGCTCTTTCTTACCCCACTCATATGTTGCTGGAAGATCTAGCTGAGCACCTGTGAAGTAGCGTGCCCACACCGCATAGCGATCTGCCCCAACTGCATCATTAGGCGTTGCAATTGGTAGGTAGTTATCGCGCATGAATTTTGCGGTCTTTGCAGATGCCGCTTCAGCAAGCTTTGCCGCTTCGTGCATTGCTGGATACTTTCCATCAGCATCAAAGTTTTTACACATTGCGCTATATCCGCCATTGGCATAACTATCTAACTGCTCAATAACACCCTTAACCTGACGCTGCGCAGTAGTTTTACCTGACTTAGCTACCGTCATGATGGTTTCGCACCACGAGCTATATGCCGCATCTACTGCAGCTAAACGCTTGGCAATATTGTCAAAATCTTGGGCTGACTTCTTTGGCATAAGTTCAAATATCGAACGCACATCAGAGGGTGGTGATGTCAAAACATTCCACAATACATATCCTTCTTGACTGTCATGCAAAGCAAGCCCTGACTCAAGACGCTCGGTCATTACCGCCTTTGCAATACGATCAATTTCATCGATTGGCTGCATTGCAGAGAGCTTCTTCAAAGTTTCGCGAGTTAAGTTTGCACTCACCTCGGATGCTGTAATTGAGAAGTCATCTAGTTTGTCTTGGTTGAGTCCATTGCCAAGATAGGTACAACCCATTGGGCTGAGGGCTGCTTGTTGATCGATGTAAACATCGCTGATTTCAAATATGGGTGATCTATGTGTCATGGCAGAAGTTTGGCAGTGGTGCAGGGCTTTGTCCACGGTTAATTGTGTGAAAGTAGCCTAGGCTTGTCAGCATGAGTCAGACCCCAGTCGCTCCACCAAAGCTCCGCGGTTGGTTTCACCTTGGCGCTACACCTGTAGTCATTGTGGCTTCATTGGTTTTATTTATTCTGAGCAAAGAGTCTTTAAAGTTTGCCGTTGCTATCTTTTCAATAACCTCAATTATGTTGTTTAGCGTTTCAGCGATCTATCATCGCGTTCCTTGGATACCAAAAAAGAAGAAGATTTGGCGTCGCTGGGATCATGCAAATATTAATTTATTAATCGCAGGTAGCTACACCCCATTTGCTGTCGCACTTCTTGAGGGGCGAGATCGTACGATCTTGTTATCTGTTGTGTGGATTGGCGCAGCCATAGGCGTGGGGATTCGAGTATTTTGGATCGGTGCACCTCGTTGGTTATACGTCGCCAATTACTTGGCCTTGGGGTGGGTCGCGGTTTTCTACACTCCTGCGTTATATCGCGCAGGTGGTTTGTGGGTGCTACTTCCGATCGTAATAGGCGGTCTGTTCTACTCAGTCGGTGCGATCTTTTACGCCCTTAAGCGCCCTGGACGCGAGGCTAAGTACTTCGGCTTCCACGAGCTTTTCCATATATTCGTGCTCGCTGCGTGGATCAGTCAGTACGTGGCGATTTCGGTGGCGATTTACAGTAAATAGGTGATTGCTCTAACCTAAGCCATCTCTACATACGGTTTTATTGAGCAGCGGGGTGCATGATGGCGCAGAAGAAGAACTTCCTTAACTGGGTGGGCTTTACTGAAGAAGAGAGCACTAACCTGCCTTCCTCTGTTGATCGCATTCGCGAACTTGAAGCACAGCTTGCAGATTTGAAATCTCGCCGTGACATAACCGGCTTAACTAAAGAAGAGTTTGAAATTCTCGCAACTGAAACTGCGATGTCAATGATCAAATCTGCCCAAGCGCGTGAAAGCAAAGCACAAGTTGCAGCTACACGTTTGGTGTCAGAAACTGCACGGGCAACAAAGGAAGAGTTAGAAGCAGCCGATGCAAAGGCTCGCACAATTCTTTCAGGTGCCGAGACTCGTGGACGCAAATATATCCAAGCCGCAGAATCTGAAGCAGAAGAAAAGATCGCACTTGCCGAGTCAGAAGCCGAAGCGCTGATCGAGAGTAAGAAGCGTGAAATTTCCGCTCTTGCCACAGCTGCCCGCCGCGAAGGTGAGCGCATTGTTTCTGAAGCAACTACAGAAGTCACTGGTTATCGTCAGTGGCTTTCAGGTGTTATTTCTGAAGCAGAGCGTTTATACAGAATTCAAAAGCAATCACTAGATGCAGCAGAGTCTGCGATTCAGCAATCTCGAAATCGCCTAGATGGTGCCTTCCAACGATTAGAAGATCTACAAAAGAGCGTGCTTGATAATTTGAATGCAGACGACTCATTGATTAATCCAGGACCCCTTAAAGTTACAAGCCAACGTACTCGTCCTGCTTTAGCTGCGCCGAAAAAGAAAGCTGCAAAGAAGGCTCCGCCAAAGAAGAGTGCTGCAAAGAAATCTGCAAAGCGCTAGATAGCTCTTCGCTATTTAAGACAGCATTACTTCGTAGGAGTTAATTAATCATGGCCACTGAACGAGGTATCCGATACATACCTGCAATTGATGGCTTGCGTGCTGTCGCAGTAATAGCTGTGATGTTGTATCACCTTGGATTCAAGTGGATTCCTGGTGGTTTCTTGGGCGTAGATCTGTTTTTTGTAATCTCTGGTTACGTAATCACCCGACTGCTTTTGGATTCAATTCAGCGAAGTGGCGGATTGGATCTTCGAGCTTTCTATGTGGCGCGTATCCGTCGACTATTGCCACCACTTGTATTTATGATCATCACAACAACTATCGTTGTTGGTTTATGGGCGCCAGATACTATGCGGCGATTTTTGGGCGATACGCCCTTCGCGCTGTTCGGCGGAATGAATTGGTGGTTAGTTTTTCGAGAAACTGATTACTTTGAAGCAATCGGACGCCCGCCACTGCTGCAACACACCTGGTCCTTAGGTGTAGAGGCACAGTTCTATCTAGTGTGGCCACTGATTTTGTTATTAGTTCTTCGTTATTTTGGCAAAAACAAGATCCCTGGTGCTGCCCTTTTAATTGCCGCCTTCTCAGGCATTGCTCTGCTAGTGGTCTCGCTTCAAATAGATGCAGCAAGTAATTCAAAGGTAAGCCACGTTTACTTTGGAACAGATACTCACAGTATTGGTTTATTTCTAGGTGCAGCATTAGCGGTCAGCTGGATCCCACAAAACCTTCAAGAAACGGTAACTCGTAAGGCTCAAGATTTTATTGATGGAATTGGAATAGTCGGATTTCTTGGAATTATTGCAGCATTCTTGTTTATTGATGAAAACGATCCAACTTTATATAAGTTAGCATTTCCATTAGCGGGTGTATGTGGATGTGCAATCATCACTTCAATTGTTCATCCCGCCTCTCGTTTCGCACCAATCTTAAGTAGCAAGCCATTTGTTTGGATCGGCGAGCGTTCTTATGCAATATATCTGTGGCACTGGGTAGTTTTCCAAGTTACTCGCCCCGATTATGATCTTGAAGGATCACAATGGGCTTTGTATGCCTTACGCGTATTAATTGTTTTCGCCTTGGCAGATATTTCACTACGTTTGGTAGAGCTTCCTGTTCGTACTGGATTAATTGATTACTGGTTCAAAGGAATGAAATACCGCACAAAGCGCGTGCAATTGCGCCAAAGAGTAGGTGTTTTACTGATTGTGCTTGCGATTATCGGTTCAACCGCAACAGTGGCTTCAAGTGCAATTACTAAAGGTGATAAGCAATTAGCAGAATTAAAGGAGCAGTTACAAACACCTTCAACATCGCCATCAACCCCGACTGACCTCGGTGACCCTGGTTTGTGGGTTACGGGTGACTCTGTCATTCTCGGAATTCGTTTTGAATTGGACAGTCGTCAACCCATTGGATTGATTAATGCAAGGGTAGGCCGTCAGGCGGCCGAACTTCTAGAAGTAATTACTAATGACAAAGCAAATATGAGTATGGCAACAATTGTCTTGAATCTAGGTAATAACAACAAGCTCACCGAAGAACAAGTTGCTGCTATTTTTGAGGAGATTAAAGATCAGCCTCGGATTGTTGTTGTGAATACCGCGGTTCCCCGCGCTTGGCGAGATGACAACAACGCACTTATTGCACAGTACGCGTCTCTATACGGTGCTTATTTGGTTAATTGGGCATCTATTTCGCAAGGCCACTCAGAGTATTTTGGGCCAGATGGTGTTCACCTTGTCCCAGCAGGTGTGCGCGCTTATGTGGATGCCATCACTGCGCAACTTTAATTCTTCGAAGATGGGAAAAACAAAATCCCCCACCGATTGGTGAGGGATTTTATTTAATCTAATTTAGATTTACTTAAACTCTCCTGGAATTCCAAAAGCAGTAGCTGATGCAGTTTGTCCATCTGAGTACACAGATGAAACGCGGAACTGAGTCCATCCTGAATCACTTGCCTTTGTAACATTCTGAGTTAGTTGATCTGCTGGAACAGTTGCAATAACCATCCACTCGCCTGCTCCGTTTGCACGAATTTCAACGTTATATCCAGTTAAACCATCAACTGCTGTTGGTGCAATCCAGCGAAGCTTCAATCCCTCTGCACTGTTTAGAGCAACAAACTTTGTTGGTGCTTCTACCGCTGTAACAGCCACGCCTGTTGACTCTGTTGCAGATGGTTCAGCGCTTGGCTCTGCAGATTCTGACATTGAAGGCGTCGGAGTCGCTGCATCATCGCTATCTGATCCAGATGATTGAGACCAAACAATTGCAACTAATGCCACAATTCCGATTACAACAATCCATGCTGTGCGATTTGATGTTGACGCCTTAGGTGCTGAAATCGGCTTGGCTGCAACAGGTGCAACAGATTTTGCTGGTGCGCTAATCGCTGCTGGCGCAGATGAAACTCGAGTTGTTGTTGCTTTTTTGACAACGCGCTTTGCTGGGGCCTTCTTCGCGGTCTTCTTAACAACTTTTTTCGCTACAGCTTTCTTTGCTGTCTTCTTAACTACGCGCTTGGTTGCAGTTTTCTTAGCTGATGACTTCTTTGCAGTCTTCTTGGCAACTGCTCTCTTGGCAACAGTTTTCTTAGCTGTCTTCTTCTTCGCTACAGCTTTCTTAGCTGGCGACTTCTTTGCAGCTGTCTTCTTTGCAGGAGACTTTTTTGCTGCCTTCTTTGCGGTCTTCTTAACGGCCACTTCGAACTCCTCGGATTGCTATTAGCGCGTAATTAACGCACTGCGATAGGTAAAGGTTACCCCAGGCTCCCAAGCAAATGGATGACATGAGGCGCTAATGAGCGTAGTGATTTTCCGCGGTGGCTCAGTACATCCTTTTCCTCCGCGCTCATTTGTGCAGAAGATATGGACATTCCTGCCGGCTGGAAAATTGGGTCATAGCCAAATCCATTGTCGCCAACAGGGGTATGCAAAATGTGTCCATCAAAACGTCCTTCGGCAACCTGGTGGCGACCATCTGGAAGTACCAGAGATGCCACGCACATAAAGTGTGCAGTGCGCTTGCTGTCTGGAACATCTTTGAGTTGATCTAAAACCTTTTCGAGATTTGCATGGTCATTGCCATGCTCGCCTGCCCATCTGGCAGAAAATATTCCAGGATCACCATTTAATGCATCTACACATAGGCCTGAATCATCAGCGATTGCTGGCAACCCCGTTGCATGACTCGTATAACGCGCCTTGAGTAAAGAGTTTTCTTCAAATGTTGAGCCGGTCTCTTCAACATCAACTAAATCTGGAAATTGATCCACACCAATCAGTTCGATTACACCTGGTGCCAAGGCATCCAGGATGCGCCGAAACTCAGTGATCTTTCCTTGATTACGTGTTGCTAAAACAAGTTTGTGAGACATTACTTAGCAAGGACATCTTTCTGCATTTGATTCAGTGTTGAGCATCCAGCGACGGCTAAATCAAGAAGTTGATTTAAAAGTGCGCGATCAAACGGTTCACCTTCAGCTGTTCCTTGAACTTCGATGAATCGTCCATCGCCGGCAACTACAACATTCATATCTGTTCCTGCACGGACATCTTCTTCGTAGCAAAGATCGAGCATTGGGACGCCATCAATGATTCCAACACTTACCGCTGCAACAAAATCATTAAGCGGCTTTGCATCTGCCTTAATGTGTCCTTGCGCCTTTGCCCAAGAAATTGCATCGGCAAGTGCAACGTATGCACCTGTAATTGCTGCAGTACGTGTTCCACCATCTGCTTGTAAGACGTCGCAGTCAATAACAATTGTGTTTTCGCCAAGCTCTTTCATATTCACCACTGCGCGCAAAGAACGGCCCACTAAACGTGAAATCTCTTGTGTGCGCCCACCCAGCTTGCCTTTGACACTTTCACGATCTGATCGTATGTGAGTTGCACGAGGCAGCATTGAATACTCTGATGTAACCCACCCATTACCGGTGTCCTTTAACCAACGTGGAACACCTGGTGTAAATGATGCAACACACAAAACGCGAGTCTTACCGAATTCAACTAATACTGAACCTTCGGCATGATCTAACCAACCGCGAGTAAATTTAATTTCGCGCAGATCATTAACTGTGCGCCCATCATTGCGTGCCATTTATAGCTCCTTGTGCTCGACTTGTGTGACCTCGGGACCTAGAAAACGTCGAGCCAAGGTTTCAAATGCCTTTGCATCACCGGTTGCTAAGAATCTATGTGTTGCTGGTGTTGATGACTGTGCCCGTAATAAGCCATTTTCAACCAAAGTTCGGTACAAATCTTTTGCTGTTTCTTCGGCGCTTGAAACCAAGGTGACGCCTTCGCCCATTACATATGAAATTACACCTGTTAGTAATGGATAGTGCGTACAGCCCAAAACTAAAGTGTCAACCTTTGCATCCATTACCGATGCTAAGTATTCGCGAGCAACCTTGGTAATTTCACTACCCGAGGTCTCACCACGTTCAACATATTCAACAAACAATGGGCAAGCAATTGATGTGATCTTAATTTGCGGGGCAGCTGCAAATGCATCTACGTAGGCCTTTGAGTCAATAGTTGCGCGAGTTCCGATGACACCAATACTTCCTGTTCTTGTTGCAGCAACTGCGCGACGAACAGCAGGTTGAATAACTTCAATAACCGGAATTGAATAACGCTCACGAGCATCACGGAGCATTGCAGCTGATGCTGTATTACATGCTATAACAATCGCTTTAACACCTTGCTCAACAAGAAAGTCCATTGTTTCAAGTGCGAATTCTCGTACTTCAGCTAATGAGCGCGGACCATAGGGACCACGTGCTGTATCTCCAATATATAGAGTGGATTCATTCGGAAGTTGATCCAAGATTGCACGTGCAACGGTGAGACCACCTACACCTGAATCAAATATTCCTATTGGGGCATCACTCACAGGGTTAGCCTACCTTGCACTCATGCCTTGACTAGCAGGCGAACTATTCAGAATCATCCATAAGCGCAGAAATTAAACTTTCTTGCAGCCAGCCAAGCCAGCTATACACCGCATAAACGCCACGCATTGGGTCATCAGGGGCCAATAATTCCAAATCTTGATGCGTATTTTCTTCAACCTTTAATCGAACACCTAATGCAAGCCGCACATCATTCATCGCACCAAGCCATGCATTTGCACCATCGTGATCAACTTCAACAATGCCATCCACTGCACTCTTTAGATGTATTCGCA